>Ga0181523_10000666_pt1 | contig 38796 bp, 33 predicted proteins | sample PEATcosm2014_Bin_43_FD_119752 | JGI IMG/M metagenome (GOLD analysis project Ga0181523, IMG submission 119752) | Peatland microbial communities from MTU Mesocosm Facility, Houghton, MI, USA - PEATcosm2014_Bin05_30_metaG | ecosystem: Environmental > Terrestrial > Soil > Wetlands > Peat | place... | reverse complement strand
GGACGCCATGGTTCTCGGCGAAGAATCGTTTCTGCGCAACGCCACGCGCACTGAATACCAGCGCTCGGGCACATATCACGTGCTGGTGGTTTCCGGAATGAATTTGAGCATTTTAGCGTTCGCCATTTTTTGGACGCTGCGCCAGTTTCGTGTCGATCCCGCGCTGGCTGCTCTTACCACGGTCGTGGTCTCGTTTGCGTACGCGTTCGTGGTCGGCGTCGGTCCTCCCGTGTGGCGCGCTGCGCTGATGCTGGCGACGTATTTAGGTGCGCGTCTGCTGTATCGCGAACGCAACATGATGAACGCCATTGGAGCGGCGGCGCTGGGAGTTCTGATCGTCGACTCGCATGCCCTGTTTGGCGCCAGTTTTCAGCTGACGTTTCTTGCGGTTTTCATCATCGCGGGCATCGGCTCGCCGATTCTGGAACGGACCACGTTGCCCTACGCGCGCGGCCTGCGGCTGTTGCCAGCTGCCAGCTACGATCTGCACGTCACTCCCGAGGTGGCGCAGTTTCGGCTGGATCTAAGGCTGATCGGAGGGCGGCTGAAGAGATTTATCGGCGAGCGTCTCGGTCTGGCAATGCCCGCGATCTTTATGCGCGTCGCCATCGGTGTGGGCGAATTGCTTTTCATTTCGGCGCTGATGCAGGCGGGACTGGCGCTGCTCATGGCGTATCACTTTCATCGCGCCACCACCATGGGAATGCCGGCCAATATGGCGGTGATCCCGCTCACCCAGGTGCTCATGCCCACGGCTGCCGCGGCCGTCGGCTTGGGATACGTCTCGACGGTGCTGGCCAAGCCCGCGGTTTGGATTTCCGGGCTCGCGCTTGAAGGAATCGCCGGAACGGTGCACTGGCTGGGCGGTGCACCGATCGCCGGAAGAACGGTCATCGGAACATCGATCGCCGACCTGCGGGTGGCGATGCCCTCGCTCACGATGATCCTGGCTTCGATCGCCGCGCTGGCGCTCGCGATGCTGGCGGCGCAGATGCGTCGCACGCGCTGGGCCGCGTTCGCTTCCGTGGCGCTGCTGTTCGGCGTTGCGGTCTGGATCGCCTTTGTCCCGTCGCGCCCTCATCTTCGCGCCGGAGTGATGGAGATGACGACCATTGACGTCGGACAAGGCGATTCCATTCTGCTGGTCACGCCCGAGGGCCGCGCCCTGCTCATCGATGCCGGAGGCCTGCCGCAGTGGATGCATTCGGACTTCGATCTCGGAGAACAGGTAGTTTCTTCTTATCTTTGGAATCGAGGCATCGACCGTCTGGACGTGGTAGCGATCACGCATCCTCACGCCGACCACCTCGGCGGAATGCCGGCGGTGATTGCGAGTTTTCATCCGCGAGAACTCTGGCTGAGTATCGACAAGCCAGTCGGCCAATTGCTGCCGATCGTTGAGCAAGCCCAGCGGGCGGGAATGAAAGTTTCGGTAAAAAAGGAAGGCGATCAATTCGATTACGGCGGAGCGCATTTTCTCATGCTTGCTCCCGGACGCGACCAAATCACCGGGTCGATGCGGCCGAATGACGATTGCCTGGTGTTTACGGCCACGTTTGGCAGGACGACGGCCTTGCTTGAGGGAGACGCGGAGCGTCCGGCGGAACGGCGGGTCGTGGAAGAGCATCCGGAGGCGATGCTGCTCAAAGTCGCGCACCACGGGAGCGCGAGCGGAACTTCCGCCGACCTGCTTGCGACCGTTCATCCCCGCTATGCGGTCATTTCGGTCGGCGCGCGAAATGTGTACGGACATCCCAAACGCGAAGTGCTGGAGCGGCTACAGCAGGCCAGGGTGAGAACCTACCGCACCGACGAGGAGGGCGCAATCAGCTTTTACCTCGACGGCAAGTTCGTGACTCCAGACGTCGCGCTTCTCCATTGAGACAAGGCAGGTTTCAAGGTTTCAATGTCTGAACATCGGAAGGCAGTTCTGAAACCTTGAAACTTTGAAACCTGACCTTATCCTTACCCGCCGATGTCGGCGGTCTCGTCGTCGAGGGGCGGCAATTTACGGTACGCCTCGATAATCTTACCCGCTTCGGGCGCGTCTTCTTCGCGCACAAGAATAATCGTTCCGCCAACGCCCGGAAACGCGTCCTGGATCGCGTCAATGGAATTCAAGTCCGATTCGATGCCGGCAGATTCGAGTAAGCCCTGTACGACGATCGCTTCGCTTTCCTGCTCGGTATCGAATATCTTGACGAGTTTCTCGTTAGGCTCGGGTGCGGGCTCGGGTTGAGGCGAGGGGTCGGTCGGCTCGGGCATGCGTCCTCCGTAAACTGTTCGTTAACAGATTACGGCAGTTGCTATGACTCTGTCTTGCCGGCCACAAAGGTGTACGCCCAAGGGAAGCTTGATTCGCGGTCGGAAGCTGGCACAATAGCGACTGGGGCGCATCGCGGCGACCGGGGTCAACATCCAACCAAGGACGAGGGACGGGGCAGAATGGGAGTTCAACGAACCGAACCACCAGGCGGAGAACACAACGAGCGTATGGAAGAGGCCCGAAGACTGCGGCGCCTGCAAATGATGATGAGCATGGTGATGTCAGTGATCGGGCAGGATCCCGGCCTGACGCTGGAAGAAGCGGCGGATATGGCCGCCAATGCCCGGCGCGCCGCTCTGAGCATGTTTCCCGACAAAGAACTCGCCTACGACATCATCTATCGGCCGCGGCTGCAGCGGCTGATCAATGAACGCTTCCGGCTGCAGTAGAAATTACTCTGGCGGACGCCCAAGATCCCACCCAGGTCGGACCAGTCCGACTCTCATGAAGAGTTAGAGGCTGAAGCTGGCGGAGAGGGAGGGATTCGAACCCCCGATACCCTTTCGGGTATGCCGGTTTTCAAGACCGGTGCCATCAACCACTCGGCCACCTCTCCGGCTCCTACAGTTTTACTACACGTTGTCCCATCGATGTTATTCCATGTGGAGTGGTATTGTTTATGGTTTCGCGCGATTGGAAGCGCTGACACATGCCAACGAGTGCGCTGGGCGCGAGCTAAGGAACGAAGCTACTCCGCACACAGCGCAACCCCTGCCCCGTCCGCCGCGCGGATTATCGCCTCGCCATCTAGCAGCAGGCATCGCCCGGCGTCGACCGCCAGACAACTCGCTCCGGCCCGCACCATCGTCTCGATTGTCTTCACCCCAATCACCGGAACATCGAAGCGCATGTCCTGCTTCGGCTTCGCAATCTTCACCACCGTCAGCGCGCGGCTCAGCGTCGAAGCCTCGTTCGCCAAATCCAATTCCAAAGACCGCATCAGCAGCCCCGCCCGCTCGATCGTCGCATCCGTGCCTTCCATCGCCTCGACGGCCACGCATGCCGCTTCCGCGATCACCACCGTTTGCCCAATGTCGTACTCCGCCAGCCGACGCGCCACCGCGCGTCCATACTCGATGTTCTTGCGTTCCCGCTCGCTCGGAGCCCGCTTCGTGAGCACGCCCGTCTTCGCCAGCAGGGGCTCCAGCAACGCCGTCGAGTTCTCGAGCATGATGCCCTCATCCGCCAGAACCTTCGCCACCGCGCCCAGCAGCGAGTCTGTATTGCGCGTGCCCAGCGAGAGCAGCAGCTTGGCCAGCCGCCAATCCGGCTTGATGGCGGAAAAAATCTGCTTGTGCTTGACCTGCCCCGCCATCACCGCGCGAGTGACGCCTTCAGCTTTAAAAGTGTCGATGAGCTTTGACAGCTCGCCCAGTGAAACCCAGTGCACGGAAGCCGCGCCGTGAGACTCAATCTCGGGAAAAGCCTCTTCGCGAATGGCCACCACAACAACCTCAAACCCCTGAGCCCGCGCCGCGTCCAGCACGAGGAAGGGAAACTTGCCATTGCCAGCGATGAGGCCAAGACGTGTCATTGCCAAGAACCACGTAGGGACGGCCGCCCTCGGCCGTCCAGCCGCGCGGAGCGCGGCAGCAGCGGCGCGGCGACGACCTCTGCGGAGTTTCGCTTTGCCGGACGGCCGAGGGCGGCCGTCCCTACGCAAGTACCGGGGCTTTCCATTACTTGATGACTCCGCGCTCCGACGCCTCAATAAAGCGAATCAGCATCTCCACATCCTCCCCACAATCCGCTTCCGCTTTCAGCTTCTCGATGGCCTGCGAAGTATTCAGCTTCGAAGCCAGCAGCACCCGATAGGCATGATGAAGTTTCCCGATCCGTTCCTTCGCGAATCCCCGCCGCTCCAAACCTACCGCATTCAATCCGTAGGCGTGCGTCCCGCGCTCGGCGGACGTCTTCGAAAATGGCAGCACGTCCCGCGTGATGGTTGTGCCTCCGCCGATAAACGCATGTGTCCCAATCCGCACGAAGTGATGCACCGGACACAGCGCTCCGACCGTTGCCCAGTCTCCTACACTTACGTGCCCGCCCAGCGTAGCCGCGTTCGCCATGATGATGTGGCTCCCAATCTGGCAATCGTGCGCAATGTGCGTATAAGCCATGATCAGGTTGTGGTCGCCGACCCGCGTGCATCCGCCGCCCTTCACCGTGCCTCGGTTGATGGTGACAAACTCGCGAATTTTGTTATGGTCGCCAATCTCCAGCCGCGTAGGCTCGCCCGCGTAAGTGATGTCCTGCGGAGCCAAGCCAATCGAAGTGAAAGGGAAGAAGCTATTGTCCACGCCAATCTTGGTGGGCCCTTCGATCGCGACGTGCGAAACCAGACGGCAGCCCTCGCCCAGTTCCACCTCCGGCCCGATCACACAATAGGGCCCAATCTGGCACGACGGGTGTATCTTGCTTTTCGGATCGACGATCGCGGTGGGATGAGGGGACATTGTTGATTGGTATTGCTTCAGCTCGAACTTCCATGCAACTGGAAGATAAAGGCCTTTCCACGAGAGTCTGGGTCCCAGCCTGAAGCCATGGCTTGGCGGACGCCAGCCTCTACCGCTTTCTCGGAAAGCTTGGGGCGTTGGGGAAGCCGCCGCATTCCATTAGGTCTGCATTTCTTTGGAAACGGGTATTCCAGAACAAGTTCGCGATGTTGGCCGTCTTCCATCTGGACGGAAACGCATAACCCCTTATATCCATGCTCCGTAGTCCACTGGGGCTCGCTAAGTAGCCGCCAATGAAAGCTGACCCCATCGACCGCGATGGGTCCCTCTAAAGAACGCTTGCGCCTCTTCTTTTGGCCATGCACAGCTCACGCCACCGTCTTCTAAGTTTCTTCTGCCTCCACACTTCCCTCTCCCAGATTCCGCGGAACCAGCCGGCAAGTCACCGTCGCCTCGGCCGCCACTTTGCCGTCCACGTACGCCTTGCCTTCCAAGCGAGCCGCCGTGATCCGCCAGGCTTTCACCACCACTTCAATCCGCAGCTGATCTCCCGGCACCACCGGACGCCGGAAGCGCGCCTTCTCGATCCCCGTAAACACCATCAGCATCTCGTCCCGGTTCGGAACCTCCGTCAGCAGCAGCAGTCCGCCCGCCTGCGCGATCGCTTCCACGATCAGCACGCCCGGCATGATCGGCTTCTCCGGAAAGTGTCCCTGAAAAAAGGGCTCGGTGATGGTCACGTTTTTCAACGCGACAATGCTCTTCATCCGCACCAGTTCGACAACCCGGTCGATTAAAAGAAATGGATAGCGATGCGGCAGTATCTTGAAAATGTCGCCAACATCCATTCTGGTTCCGTCCGGCGCCGGCGCTTCCGGCGCTGCCGCTTCCGTAGGCTGGTTGGTTTCCGTCATGCCGTTTCGTTCAAGGCGAAGATTATACTGTAGCGCAAGCTGCTGTGAAGGTGGCTAGAAGGGGAACTTGGTCCGGGACTCCACGCCCCGCACGCCGTCCGGGACGCTCCCTCCGTAACCGCATCTCTGTGACGCAGGCCCTAGACTCGACCGGCCTTAATGCCGATGATCAGTCTAGCGGCCTTGCACGCGACCCATTGCGACCGCGCCGCGGAGCTGATCCATGATACCGCCCGACGCCCAGCCTTCTGTCCGCGCTCTACCCGAACCCGACCGCCGCCTCTATCCGCGCTACACCGTCCAGGTCCAAATCGAAATCCGCCCGGATGGCAACGACGTTCCGCTGCGTCTCGTAACCACCGACCTCAGTCGCGGAGGCTGTTACGTCCAGATGCTCATGCAGCTCTCACTGGGCATCCGCCTTCAGACCACTCTCTGGCTCGACGGCTACCCCATCGTCATCCGAGGACTGGTCGTCACCCGCCATCCCCAATTCGGCAACGGCATCATGTTCGTGGAATTCGAAGGTCAGGGAGAACAACTCCTGACCCGTTATCTGGCCGCGATCGCCACTTAGCAAGGGACAAACGCCCGGCCGCTCAGGCAGCGATGCCAGATTCTTCCGCTAGGAGCTAAAGAGCTGGCGGCCGACCGCTATTTCTTCCGCGCCGCCACGCACTCCGCGCAAGGACAAACTTCCCGCAGATAAAACCACGAATAAATTCCCAGATCGTGTTGATCGTTCCAGGAAAACTTCAGCGCATACTTGCCCACTGCCTCCGCCGACAGCGCTTTCACCGCCGGCTTGAACATCGGCAGAGCACCGGGCGCAAGCTTGGCTGCCTCGCCCGCCTTGCGTCCCGCCTTCGTCCGCTCATCCTCGCAAAGCGCACAAGGGCAAGCATTCCGCAAAAACGCAAACGTATAGACGGACAGGTGCCCGTCCTTCCACTCAATCTCCATCCCCGTTCCCGCCGTCAGGTGAATCAACACCGACTTGGGATCGTTCCCCACCCGAGGCTTAAAATCCGGCAATGCCATCAATTTCAGTATCGCACGCCGCCTGTGTGGCGCGGGCGCCCCGCCCGCGAATCTGAACCCGTGCCAGGGGTTATGCGCATTGCTACACCCTACCCCCAGGGAGTATAGGGTCGGGGCAATCACCGCGGCACATGCAACGGCGTATAAAATGAATTAGGCGGTAGTCACGCTGTTGCTACGATCTACTTACATCTGATAGTGGTGCTTGGCACAGAAAGTCAGGCGCAAATATGTCATTTTACCGCTTAGCAGCGTCCTTTTGCTCGGTTGTAATCATTTTTCTATTGCATTCCAGGGCAGATCAGGGACCGAACTCGTCTCCCTTTACCTTTAAGGCCAAAGTCCAACTTGTTCTGCTGGACGTAACTGTCAGCGATGGAAACGGCCATCCAATAACTGGGCTACACAGCGACGACTTTGAACTGTTCGAGAATGAACAGCCGCAGACAATTGCTTCCTTCGAACAACACCAAGACAACCCCGGCGCCGCGATCGCACAGCGCTCTCCTCTAGCGGCACACTTTTACAGCAACGCTCCGCTCGTGCAGCCGCCCGGATCCATTAATGTTCTGCTTCTGGACTCGCTTAATACCGAATATGGCGACCAGGCAACCGTTCGGCTTCAGATGATCAACTATCTGAAGGCGATTGATCCTGGGCCGCGACTTGCCATTTTCACCCTAGGCTCCCGATTGCGAATGGTGGAAGGATTTACCAGCGACCCCAAAGCGCTCATCGAGGCAATCAAACGTAAGCACTGGGGTGGAACCCCCGAAACCTCACCCCAGCAAAGCTCGACCGCAGACAATCTCGATCAAGCGACGCTCACGCGAATGACAGATAGCGGCGCAGTTCCGGGCGAAGAAGCCGCCACTAAGGCCCTACAAGGCTTTCTGGCAGAGGTGAAGGCAACTGAAACCGTCACGCGCATGTCCTCTACCTTGCAGGCCCTGCGGGAGCTCTCGCGTTACCTCAGCGGATTTCATGGGCGCAAGATTATCATCTGGTTTGCGGGGTCGTTCCCACAGATCGATTTTCCCGCCGGTAGCGAAGCGACGCACATTGATCTCAAGCGCGACAATGGCATGAGCGAGGAGGTGAGGGACACAATCAATATGCTCGCAGCTGCTCAAATCGCTATGTATCCAATCGCAGCGCAGGGATTGGAAACGCAGGGCTTTTACGAAGCCACCAACCTTTCGGGAAGAGCTCGCGGCCTTCAGAGTCCCAACATCGAGGGTCAGAATCAGTCGCTCAGAAATGAGAATACGAGCCGCTATCTCAATCAGAAAGCAGCCGATGACATAGCTTCGAACACTGGCGGACAAGCGTTCTACAACACGAACGGCCTCAAAGAGGCGGTGGACGAAGCTGTACACCGAGGTGCGTACTACTACAGGGTGTCATACTCGCCCACAGACAAAAAGATCCAGGGCCGCTACAGGCACATCGAGGTCAGGCTTAAGAAATCGGCCCTGGCCAGTAATTACAAACTGGCTTACCGGCGCGGTTACTACGAAGAGAACGACAAAATGTCAAAGGCCGCGACCGACCTATCTGCCGATCTGTTGCAGCCACTCATGGAACGAGGCCTTCCGGACGCCACAGAGCTCATCTACAATCTGCGACTGCTTCGCTCGCCCTCGCAGCCCACAACAGGCGCACCTCCGCTTGGGGATAACAACGAATTGCACGGCCCGGTAACTCGCATCACCGCGGATGTTGTCATTCCCGTCGATACCCTCGATTTCGAGCTTAATATCGACGGCGTGCGCCATGGCAATCTGCAATTAGCGCTCGTGGCTTACGATCAAACAGGCAAGCCGTTGAATTGGATCGTCCGGTATCTTCGTATGTCACTGAAACCCGAAGTGTATCCCTCGGTTCAGAAAACCGGCATTCAGTTCCACCAGGAATTGGATGTCCCTACGATGGACGATCTGTATTTGCGCACCGGCATCTATGACCTCCAGTCAAATAGGGCAGGCACACTTGAAATTCCGTTAAGTGAGGTCACGGTCGCTGATCTCGTCCCGACAGACATTCAGAAACCGACGGCTATGGCCCCATCGGCAGCGCCTCCTGGATTGACCTCACAGACAACGCCTGCTAGCAACAGGTCTCCTATACCAAATCCAAACGACACGAACTCAGGAATCAGCGCGGCGAATACAGTCGACGCAATTCACCAGGTTCCGCCGTCATCTTCGTCTCCTTTGCACGAACCATCAACTCAGGACGCGAGGGATTTGGACTTCATCGACATTCCAGCCTATTGCACACGCCTGTCCCCAACGATTGAACACTCCTCCGCACTTGCAAACGTCTGTGAGTTTGCCCTCTCCATTCACAATCGATTCCCAAACCTAATTTGCGACCGCGAGATGAAACGTTATTGGACTGAGTATCATGCCACCTTCGCTGGCGGCCGAGTGGGAACATTCGATGAGCTAAAGCACTCCGATGTTCTGACCGCAAAAGTCACCTATCGCGACGGGCAGGAATACTACGATGAACTTCGGCTCGACGGCAAGCCGGTCAGCTCCGAGGCATCTGCCTTACCGCCCCCATCATTGTCTGGCCCCTGGTCGCTCGGAGAGTTCGCAATGGTTTTAGAGGCAGTTTTTCTTCCGTCGAGCAAGGCAGAATTCCAGTTTAAGAAGCAGACACACACTGGCTCGGCGAGTGCCTTACTCTTTACCTTTCATGTGGCAGCCACAAATAATCGTTCCTATTTCCTGTTTGCAGAAGACAAACAGTGGTTTCCAGAGTACAGCGGACAATTATGGATCGATGAAGCTGGCTTTCGGTTGCTGCGCCTAACGCGTGAGACTGCCTATATGGATCAGTACCCCATCCGGTCCGCGAAGACTACCATCCAGTATGCACTCGTTCCTCTGGCAGATGGTACTAGCCTGGTCCTGCCGATCAACTCAGAGGTAGTGACTTGCGCACCACCAGTACGCGGTAACAGCGATAATTGCTCCCGCAGCTCAGTGAAATTCACGAATTGGCATAAGTTCAAGGCAACCACCAACATCGTGACGACTCCCGAACAGCAGAACCCACCTCATAAATAGTGATGCTGTTTTGTTCTTTGTATTTTGGGCGAGGCGAAAAACACGAACCAGCCTTAAGCCGCCGCCACCGCCAGATCAGGTCTTCCTGCTCGCCTTAGCTTTCCGCGGGAGTGCAAGCCGCTGCAGCGCTCAGAACACGTTCTTGAAGCCCCAGAACAGAAATCCCGCCAGCACCATCGACGCCGGCAGCGTCAGCACCCAAGCCAGCGCCAGGTTGCGCACCGTCCCCCATTGCAACCCAGAACCGTTCGCAGCCATGGTCCCCGCTATTCCCGACGACAACACATGCGTCGTGCTGACCGGCAGTCCAAACCAGTCCGCTGCGCCAATCGTGAACATAGCCGTGATTTCCGCCGCCGCTCCCTGTCCGTAAGTAAGGTGTTCCTTGCCGATCTTCTCTCCGACCGTAACCACGATCCGCTTCCATCCGATCATCGTGCCCAGTCCAAGAGCCATCGCAACCGCGACCTTCACCCATCCCGGAATAAAACGTGTGGAAGCGTCGACGTGCTTCTTGTAATTGTCCAGGCCTTCCCAATCGGACGCGCTCATCGCCGGTTGTTTGTTCTTCTTCATCAGGCGCAGGGCCTCGCTGGCCACATACATATCGTTGCGGAAGTTCCGCACTCGGTCATTCGGAACCTTCGCCAACTCCCCGAACAGCGCCGTCTCATTGCCGATGTCGCTCACCATTTGACGCAGGGCGAGCATCGTATTCGGAGTGAATTCCTTAGTGCGAATGTAATCGGTAAGCTCGTCCCGTTCATCCCCGATCACTGCGTTCGGACTGACATACTTGGACAATATCCCGGCCGCCTGTTGAGATACAGCGATGAAGTCATCCGACTGTTTCCGAGTTATCGCGTGGTTCAAAGCATAAGCCGTAGGCACAGTACCCACGAGGATCAGCATGATCAACCCCATGCCCTTCTGCCCATCGTTCGACCCGTGCGCGAAGCTGACTCCCGTGCAAGTCAGCACCAGCAACGACCGAATCCAGAACGGCGGCGGCTCAGTTCCCACCGGAGCCTCATAAAGCGCCCGGTTCTTGATCACTGCCTTCATCAGCCACAACAGGAGAAACGCACAGGCAAATCCCACGATCGGCGACAGCAGCAGAGACTTCCCAATATTGGTAGCCTGTCCCCAATCCACGCCGCTGGTGCCCGTTTTCGGGGACATCAACTGATTCGCAATGCCCACGCCAATAATCGACCCAATCAAAGTGTGCGAGCTCGAAGCCGGCAGCCCGAAATACCAAGTCCCCAGATTCCAAATGATGGCCGCGACCAGCAGCGCGAAAACCATCGCGAACCCAGCCTTGCTCCCTACCTGCAGAATCAGTTCCACCGGCAACAGAGAAATGATTCCGAAAGCGACCAGCCCGCTCGAAGTCAGCACTCCGAGAAAGTTCCAGAACCCGGACCACACCACCGCGATATGCGGCTCCAGCGAGTGCGTGTAGATGACGGTCGCCACCGCATTCGCCGTGTCGTGAAATCCGTTGACAAACTCAAACCCCAAAGCCACCAGCAAAGCAATGCCCAACAAAACGTAAGGCAAGAGCGATCCGCTATGCACCGTGGAGAGATCCGTGAGCAGATGAAAGGCGGAGTAAATGATCCCCACAAGAAGCACTACTCCAAAGCCCACCATCCCAATCTTTCCCGGACTCCGATTAAGCTTTGCTTCGAGCGCGGGCCTGGCTGGGGTCACGCTCAACAATCCCACATCTTCGCCAGTGGTCTCAGGATTCGGTGCAGTGGCCATATTCAACAATCTCCTCTGCTCGCAATGAATTTCAGGATTCGGGAACTAAGAGCTTAAGCCCCAAAGTTTCGGAAACTATACGGAAGGATTGTTACGCCAGTGTGAACGCTGCCAAATGGGAATCAACGTAGAAGAGCGGCCCTTCAGGGCCGCGTAAGTCCCCCGAGATTAACACGGGCTTTAGCCCCTGCGGGCCGACGTCTCGCCAAGATGCGAATGTGGATCAACATAATAGCGATCTGGAATCGACGTTATCGAATGCCCGCATGGGTTGGGGCCGATCTATCATTCGGTCCCGCTACTCCGGTTCCTTGACCAGAAGCCGTGACCAGCCGACCCATCTTCACAGGAGGGCTTAGCAGCGATGCCCCCACGACCTCTCCAGCATCGGATTCCTGAACAAAAGCGACCAAGCGCAAATTCGCAGGATCAGGCGCGGCTTTGACCTTCACCAGAATATCTCGATCGAAGTTCTTCCCCTTCTCGACCGTGCCAACCTTGGTGATACTTTCAACCACCGCGACATGATGGATGTCGCGCCCCTTGTTCTCGCCAGCCAAAACGTGGGAGGCCGCGCGATCCAGTGCAACCGCCACGAAGATCTCGGCTCTGCGGAGCTTGAAATCCGCCGGCAACGGCTCAACCTTAAGATGAACCCGCAGAGTTCTCGGATCCGCCACGGAAACGGAAGAAATCCGAATCGGAATCTTTGCGTGGCTGCGGGCGGATTCGATGGCGCCAGCCACGGCGCCACCATCGCTCCCGTTCAGTTGCGCGGCGCCATCGATCACTATTTGCGGTGTGTAAGCGCTGCGTAATCCAAAGCGCCGCGCATAATCGCCCTGGCGAGCGGTGAAAAAACTCGAGGAGTAAACGTCCTTCCAGCCATCGTGGTTCCAGTAATCCACATGCTCGCTGAGAACGATCACGTGCGCTCCCGCGATCGGTTGCGACCCATCCAACTGCTCGAGCAAGGCATCGGCGGGAGGACAACTCGAACACCCTTCGGAAGTGAACAACTCGACCAGAACAGGCGAAGCAGCACCGCTTCCAGGAAGATCCGAAGCGGCCCCGAACTTGAGGGCTGCCAGAATTATTAGAGCAGCCATGAGAACAAAGAGCGCGAGAGTGAGCTTCGTCTTCTTCATGGCAGATTCATGCCTCTCACCCCAACCTTCGCAGCCCTCGCGCAGAGGCCTTATCTTGGAATTCGGCGGATCGCCCCAGTTTAGCGCCCATTCTAACTCTGATGTGTGCCCGTCGAAACACAATATGGATGCGAAAGGTGGATTCCAGTAGCTCCGCTAAGCTATAATCCTCGGATCGAAAGCCCGCCCGGTCGCTCGACCAACAGGGGGTCGCAAATGTTCAGTAAAACCATCGCCGCCGCACAGGCGGCATTAACCATCGTCCTCGCCTCAGCCGCCTTGCTCAGTCAACAAACGCCCGCAGCGCCCAGTTCGTCGCTTGGGCTTGAGTTGCCCGTCATCATGCGGCAAAACGTAGCTGCCGGCAAGACCCCCGTCGGGACCAAGGTCCAGGCCAATCTTGTAGTCGCCACCCTGGTAAATAGCGTAGTGATCCCGCGCGACGCCCTCTTGTCGGGAGAAGTTACCGAGTCCGTGGCGAAATCTAAAACCGACCCATCCCACCTTGCCATTCGCATGGACTCCGCGCAGTGGAAAAACGGATCGGCGCCTATCAAGCTTTACTTGACCGCGTGGTATTACCCACCCGAGCCGATGCCGGCTCAAAGTCTCTCCTATCAGCCCGCGGACGAGGCCAACAGCATCAAAAACTGGAATGGCATGGGCCAATACCCCGACAAGAGGGACCCCTCGTCTACACCAAGATTCCCCGGCCCTGACACGGGCAAGGACAGCCCCACGTTGCCCTCGCCATCGACGATCACTTCGAAACACCGCGTTCTAATGAAAAATGTGGATTCGACGCGCGCCAACGACGGAGCCGTCACCCTCACTTCCAGTCGTTCCAATATCAAGATCGATAAGCTGACAACCTACGTCCTCGCCCCGAGCGACCTGCTGCCGAAGAAGTAACCGAAAGGGAGTGCCTCGCGCCGGCTCCGCTTGGACCGGGCGTTTTGGTTTGATGCGGCGAAGACGCAGCGGCAAACCGAGACTCGCACGCGAAGCAGCTCCTTTTCCGCAATCGCTCCAGCTAGAATCTCTCCAGGCTCTCCATGGACGCCGCCCGCATTGCCGATCTCCTCGAACCTTTCCTCGAGTCATCGCTTCTCTCGTCCCAGCTCGATCAAATATCCATATACATCGATCTATTGCTCCGCTGGAACGTCCGCATCAACCTGACCGCCATCCGCCGTCCCGAAGAGATCGTAACCCGCCACTTCGGCGAGTCCCTCTTCCTCGCCCGTCACCTCTTCCCAACACCTTTAAGCCCTTGTTATCCTGAGCGCAGCGAAGACATGCGCGAAGCCCATATCTTCGCGGAGTCGAAGGCACCCTGCATCTCTTCACCGACCGCGCCGCCTCTGGGAATTCTCCCCACGTCCTCGAATCCGCCCCGCGTCCTCGACATCGGCTCCGGCGCCGGATTCCCCGCCTTTCCCCTGAAGCTCTGGGCTCCGCAAATCCAGTTGACTCTGGTCGAATCGAATCACAAAAAGGCCGCTTTCCTCCGCGAGGTAGCCCGCGCACTTACATTGACCAACATCAATGTAATTTCCGAGCGAGCCGAAGCCGTATCCAACCGTCCTGACGTTCGCCAAGCCGACGTAGTCACCCTCCGAGCCGTAGAGCACTTCGAAACCATCCTTCCTGAAGCCGTAGCGTTCCTCGCCCCCAATGCGATCCTAGCCCTACTAATAGGAGCCGCCCAAGTCCCCCGCCTGGCGGCCCTGACCACCCTGAAATGGCACCCACCCATACCCGTCCCAAAGTCACATACGAGAATGTTATCGATCGGTATACGCTGGTAAAGTGGGAGATACACTATGCTTGGTATTAGAATGTGGTCAAATTTAGCACGGCTAATGCCAGTTGCTTAGGTTGAAGTGGGGAAAGCTCGGCATGTCTCATTATGAGACGTTCTCTGCAAACAGTGTTCCACGTGGAACACTTCTCCCAGTTCTCGTGAAGCCTCGGATCCGCCCCTCCAGTCCAACGAGGAGACGTGTTTCACGTGAAACACATCGCATGCCGATACGGAATGTGCGCCGAATGCTTCGCGTGGAACATTTGCGAATATTGCACAAAAACCTGGCATTGCTTTCGCCGACTCGTTCGCATATTCTGGCGCGCTACCACAAAAAGAAAAATCATGGGACGTGTCATCGCAGTTGCCAACCAGAAGGGCGGCGTCGGCAAGACTACGACCGCCATCAACCTCGCCGCTTCACTCGCCGCTGCCGAGGTCAACACGCTGCTGGTCGACTGCGATCCGCAGTCGAACTCGACCAGCGGGCTGGGCCTGGCGAAGGACCCGGAGCGGATCAGCATCTACGACGTGATCATGGGCGTGGCCTCCGCCGAGGAGGCCCTGCGGCTCACCGATCTCGAACAGCTTTGGCTGATTCCATCGCACAAGAATCTGATCGGCGCGAACATCGAGCTGGTCGGGGCGGAGCGGCGCGAGTATCGTCTGCGCGATGCACTTGCCAGCTTGATCGAGCGCTTTCAGTTCATCGTGCTGGACTGTCCGCCGGCGCTTGACCTGCTTACGTTGAACGCACTGGTCGCCGCGGATGGCGTGTTGATCCCGATGCAGGCGGAGTACTTTGCGCTGGAGGGCGTGTCGGAGCTGCTGGATACGATCGAGAGGATACGGGTCGAGCTGAATCCCAGGCTGGCGGTTGAGGGCGTGGTGATCACTATGTTCGATGAGCGGACCAACCTGGCACAGCAGGTGGCGGAGGAGCTGAAGAAATACTTTGGAGAGAAGCTGCTCACGACGACGATCCCGCGAAACATACGGCTGGCGGAGGCTCCTAGCCACGGGCTGCCGGCGCTGGTGTATGACGTGCGGTCGCGGGGAGCGGAGAGCTACATCAAGTTGGCGAAGGAGATCCTGGACCGGCAGGCGGGTGCGGTTCGCGGGCCGGGGGAAGCGGCTTAGATTTATGGATATAAATATTTATCTCTATCGATATGTTTGCCGTGAGTGTTTTAGTTCTCCGTTCCCGGTTTCTGAGTTTTCAAGAAACAAGATCTTTACCACAGAGGACACGGGGGAACGCAGGGGCGGACTCAAGGAAGCGCGGAACGCTGCGGCGCGTACCAGGAAGAAGGTCCTTCGCTTCGCTCCGGATGACAAATCTTAAAGCTATAGGCATACCGAGGGAGATTGCTTGATGCAGACATCAAATGCGGCGGCTGACAAGACGGGGGCGAAGACTGGGACGGAGAAGGTTCACGAGAAGCTGGCGGAGCGGCGGCGGGCTTTGGGGCGGGGGCTGGAGTCTCTTTTGCCGGGGCCTCGCACTGTGCCGGCGGCTCCCGACTCTTCTTCGCTTTCTGCTACTTTTCCTGGCGCTGACGGCGGACGGCCGGGGGCGGCCGTCGCTCCACTAGACCCGATGACAGGGATTGTCGACTCGCTGCAGGCGGCGGCTTCGGGAACGAGTGCGGATGGGGAGACGGTGTTTTGGCTGGCGATCGATCAGATCGACAACAATCCTCACCAGACTCGGAGGGAATTCGATCAGGAGGCTCTTGAAGAACTGGCGGATTCGATCACGGTGCAGGGAGTACTGCAGCCGATCATGGTGCGTCCGGGGACGGAGGGGCGGTTCGTCCTGATTCTGGGCGAGCGGCGGTTGCGGGCGGCGACGCTGGCGGGGAAGACGACGATCCCGGTGATCGTGAAACGGGTCTCGGAGCAGCAGGCAGCGGAGATGACGCTGGTCGAGAACCTGCAGCGCGAGGACTTGAACTGCATAGAGCAGGCGGAGGCGTTCTCGAACTTGAGCACGGAGTTCAAGCTTACGCAGGAGCAGATTGGCACGCGGGCGGGCATATCGCGTGAGAAGGTATCTAATTTTATGCGGCTGCTGTCGCTGCCGGAAGGCGTGATCGGGGCGCTGCAAAAGGGCCGGTTGACGTATAGCCACGCGCGGGTGCTGTTGACGCTGCGGGATAACGTCCAGATCTGGAAGTATGCGCAAAAGGCGATGGCGGAAAAGATGTCGGTGGCGAAGCTGGAGGACCTGGTGCTGGGGGTGAATGCGCCGTCCGGTCTGGGCGAGCCGAATAAGGGAGGCGGAGCGCGGTGGGTGGATCCGAATGTGAAGGCGGCGCAGCGGTCGCTGGAGACGGTGCTGGGGATGAGGGTGCGGATACGGGATCGGAAGGGGAGGGGGAAGATTGTTATTGAGTATGGGACGCTGGAGGATTTTGACCGAGTGGTGCGGATGTTGAAAGGGAAGTGAGTTGTCAGGATTCGGAAGATGAACGGAATGAGTAATGAGTTGTAATAGCCATGACTTGATCTTGCACACCACGCTGTCGGACGAGGTCGCTACCGACAGACCGTAGCAGCGGTGTTAAGCGTAATCGCTGAAGGGCGAACAAACGGCGCAAGGTTGCGCTAAGACCTGATTACAACAATATCTCGTTCGATGTGAGCAACGCTTGTCGCCGTAGAATAGTGCCCTGCAGTGGTCGAACATCAGAACGCACCTCCGTGCTTGCGTTTGCCCAGCTCCGCAAACGGGTGGACTTTCACTTCTCGAACTATCGAGAATGCGGAACCCGATGGTTCGCGGGCAGAAGTGCCCGCGCCACACGGCATGCGTGAAGATCCCGTTCCTGGTAAAGGCAGCCAGAGGTCGGGCATCTGTTAACGATGGTCCCGCTGACACTCAGTTGATGGTGAAGGTGAGAGCGGCGGCTTTGCCTCCTCCTGGAGCGGGATTGGAAACGACGATGCTGGCGGTGCCGGCCGAGGCAATATCGGTGTGTGGCACGTAAACGTTGAGTTGCGTGGGGCCGACGTAGGCGGTGGTTAGTGCGGTTCCGTTCCAGGTGACGGACGCGCCGGGAACGAAGCCAGTGCCGTTGACTGTCAGCAGGAAATTCCAGCCGCCGTGCGTGATCCTCGACGGGGAAAGTGACGCTGGAGCCGGTTGCGGATGTTTGGCCATGCCTTCGGGAGTGACGAGATCGGAACTGGTCACGATGACGATTTGTAAGGGAGTGTTTTCATTCCCGCTCTCAGTCTCAGTGACGAAGGCTAGACCATTGCTGCCCCAGAAAATGAAATTGGATGGAGTGTAGCTGGCGAATTGAGCAAGGCTGGCGGCTGCCTGGGGAGTGAACTCGTCGAGGCTGTAGGAGGTGATGCCTAACGTCGAGAGGAATGGCGTGGTGCCCAAGGCGAGCATGCGGTTGAAGGGCGCGTCCGGCAGTATCTGGGGGTAACTAGAGTCGCAGCATTGTTCGCTGGAGAAGTCGTAGGTGCCGAGGAGCAGACCGGTGGCGGGATTGAAGGCTTCGCCGGCATTGCCATAGAGCAAACCGTCCGCGTAAGCGATGGAAGAACCTTCAACCAGGCCGGACCAAGGCGTCCCGGCAGTTCCGCCGCTGGAGCTTACCGCAACGGGAGTCACGCTGCTGTTGTAATAGGCATAGAGTGTGCTGGAACTGGCGAAGATGATCTGATATGTGCTGGAGTAGTCGGTGACCGAGTCGGGAAGCTGCGTGGCGTCGGTGTAGAAGTAGACAGCGTAGTCGTAGCAGCACGTGGTAGTTCCAGTGGAGACAGCCCAGGTGTGGTCGCTGGAGGGAGAAACCTGAAGGCTGCTGGCGACGTTGGGGCCACCGAAATAGCTGGTGCCGAGACTGACCTCGATGTCGGGTGCGAAGTTGGGCAGGATGAGGCGCTGCACGGAGCCGCTGCCGTTGAGGCCGACGTATAAGTATTGGGAATCACTGGATAGGGCGAGTTGGTGGGGCTCGCTGCCGGCAAAGTAGTATCCCTTGATCTTGCCGGCCTTGGGGTCAACGACAGCGATGCTGTTGCCATTGGGGCCATAGCTGCTGGGCACCGAGGCATAGATCAGTTGGGCGTAGGGATCGTAGACGATGTCGTTGGCAGGGAGATCGACGGTAGTGACCGTGGTTTTGTACGTGACGTCGAAGCTAGTGGGGAGGGAGGCTTCTCCGGGTGAGGGGTTGGTGACTATGATCGGGATAATGCCGGCCTTGGTGAGATCGTCCTTGGCGGGGGTGAATTGCAGCTGGTTAGGGCTGACGAAGGTGGTGGGGAGGGTCTTGCCGTTCCACTGGACTGTAGCGCCGCTCATGAAGGTGCCATTGACCGTGATGGGCGCCGGAGTAGAGCCCTCAACGATCGATACCGGTGAGAAGGAGGTGATGATCGGCGTAAGGTTCTCCACATTGAAAACGACTCCGTTTGAGTAAGTATCGGAGGGCGTGACGATATAAAAAACGAACTCTTCCGCGTATGTGAAGAAACTCGAGGACAACGGGAGAGTGAACTCAGTTGGACTCACGTAACTAGCCGCCACAGACTCGCACCCGTACTCGGTGTAGAGGCAAATCACGTCGCCGGAAGCAAAGCCCGTGCCGTTGAAGGTGATCGTCGTAGCAGGGCTGCCAACGTAGACGGCCTGCGGTGAGATGGAAGTGATAAGGGGAGTAGTTTGTGCAGTTGCCGCTGCGGCGATGAGAAGGACAAAAAGTGTTAGGAAGCAGAAAGATTCTTTGACAGTCATGTTAGCTCCTAATTAAGTTGAATTTCTAAGACGGAATCTCTCTTGATTTCAAAAACGGGGCCATTCTACACCTAGCTCCCTGTCCGGCATACTGTGCAAGCGTTTTCATACGCATTTGGTGGCATGGGGTCTGCTCTGAGCGCCAAAACAGCGCAAAATCACTCCATTCCGGACCGCTTTTGGGTGCAGCTTCTCCCACTTATTACTCTGCTGATTCTCCCAGTTCCTTTATTTTATGCGGCACCCTAACGGACGCGGCAGCCGCTCACTTCGAAACAAAATCAAAAGCCGAGTTTCTCCGCAGCCGTGTGAAGACTTGCCGCTGACGGCGGGCCGAGCTGCGCTCGGCTGGACAGACGAGGGCGTCTGTTCCCTAGCGACCTATCCCCCTTTTCCTTGGACGGGGAGAGACGGGGCGAGCCCCGTCTCCACAGAATGGTTACGGCGGCTTTCCCGCTCATCGGGGGTCGATTCATCGCTTGCGTTTTGGTATTGTCGCTGGGCTGACTTTTTTGTCGCTGGGGTGTGAGGGGATATGGGATTCATTGACGTTATGTTTGGGCGGCCTTTGGCTTCTTCTGAGGATGCGGGGCAGCGGATTACGCCGCAGCAGGGGATTCCTACTTTTGGGCTGGACGCTTTGAGCTCGGCGGCTTACGGGCCGGAGGCGGCTTTGACTATCTTGCTGCCTTTGGGGTTGCTGGGGGTCCGGTACATTGTGCCGTTGACGGCGGCGATCATTGGACTGCTGGTGATTGTGTTTTTCAGTTATCGGCAGACGATTGCGGCTTATCCGATGGGCGGGGGATCTTATACAGTCGCTCGGGAGAATTTGGGGAGCGGGGCGGGAGTGCTGGCGGGCGCGGCTTTGATGATCGATTACCTGCTGAATGTGGCGGTGGGAATATCGGCGGGGATCGGAGCGCTGGTGTCGGCCGTGCCTCGGTTGGAGCCGCACACTTTGGCTTTGTGCCTCGCGGTGCTGGTTATATTGACGGTCGTCAATCTTCGCGGAGTTAAGGAAGCGGGGTCGGCGTTTGTGGCTCCTACATATTTGTTTGTGGGGACTCTGGCGGTGGTGATCTTGGTTGGGCTCTATAAGGTTGCGGTCTCGGGAGGACATCCGGTGGCCGTGGTCTCTTTGGCGCCGGCGGAGACGGGGCTCGCCCCGTCTCTACGGGTGGCCGGGGTTTGGATCCTGCTTAAGGCGTTTGCTTCGGGGTGCACGGCTTTGACGGGGGTGGAGGCGGTCAGCAACGGAGTGCAAGCGTTTCGGGAGCCGGTGGTTCGGGCGGCTCGGACTACGTTGACGGCGATCATCGCGATTCTGATTTTGCTGCTGGGGGGAATCGCGGCGCTGGTTAAGTATTACGGGATTATGGCTACCGATCCGGGGCAGGCGGGGTATCAGAGTGTGTTGTCGTTGGTGACGGCGGCGGTTGCGGGCAAGGGAATTTTTTACGATCTGACTATGTTCTCGGTTTTGCTGGTGCTGTGTCTTTCGGCGAATACTTCGTTTGCGGATTTTCCACGGCTGTGCCGGGCGGTGGCTCGGGACGATTATCTTCCGCATTCTTTGACGTTGCGGGGACGGCGGCTGGTGTACTCGCAGGGGATCTGGGCGCTGGCGATTCTGGCGGGGCTGTTGCTGATTTTGTTTGGCGGGGTAACGGACCGGTTGATTCCTTTGTTTGCAGTGGGTGCGTTTCTGGCGTTCACTTTGTCGCAGGCGGGGATGGTGGGGCATTGGCTGAGGACGGCATCGTGGGCGGGGGCGTGGCATAGCATCCTGGTCAACGGGTTGGGAGCTTTGGCTACCGGGATCACGGTGATCGTGATCGTGGTGGCGAAATTTGTCGAGGGGGCCTGGGTGGTGGTGCTGCTGTTGCCGGCGGCGGTGGTGTTTATGGAGCGGGTGCGGCGTCATTATGAACGGGTGGCGGAGGAAACAGCGCTCACTAGCGGGGTGGTCGCTGAAGCGCGCGATCTGGCGCCGCCGATTGTGCTGCTTCCGGTGGAAAAGTGGAATGCCGCTACCGAGAAGGCGCTGAGGTTTGGCATGACTTTGTCTCCGGATGTGCGGGCGGTGCATGTGACATGCGAGGCGGATGAGAATCGGCCGTCGTGGTTGGCCGAAATGCCGGCGGAGTCGCGGCAGCCGGCGATGGTGACGTTGGCGTCGCCGTTTCGGCTGGTGCTTCATCCGATTGTGGATTACGTGTTGAAGGTGGAGAAGGAGAATCCGGAGCGGACGATCGCGGTGGTGATTGCTTCTATGGTGGAACGGCACTGGTATCACTATTTTCTGCACAATCAACGGGGAGATATATTGACGGCGCTGCTCCTGCTGAATGGGGATGAGCGGATCAATATTGTTAATGTGCCTTGGTATCTGAAGGCGTGAAAGCAGGTTTCAAAGTTTCAGAGTTTCAAGGTTTCAAAGACGTGCAACGGGCCCGCGTCCCTGGGCGTGGATGTCGGTGTGTGTGCGCGGCGGAGTTGCGGAGCTTCGCTCCGCTGGACGGCCGAGACTACCCCGGCGAAGGCGGCCGTCCCGACGTTAGTGCTTGCGCTGGCTCAGACCCTCCAATCGTCGGGGCGCCATTGCTGGATGGATTTTTTTATTTCTTTCGCGGCTAGCTTCTCGTTCAACGCTCTTGCGGCTAGGGCGGGGAGTTCGGCGTCGGAGGCGAAGCGCAACGCTATTAATTGCGATTCCGTCAATTCCGAGATGCGGGAACGAAGAGCGGCGTCTAGCAGATTCGCCAGGCGCAATCTTTCTTCGAGGCGGATGACGCGGTCCTGCACTTTCAGGGCGTAGAAACGGATCTTAGCGACGGCAAGCGCTGCCGCTATGACTACGACGACCAACCATGCCGAATGCAAGTCCGGCCTTCTGATCAGATGGATTATGGATCCGATCAGCGTGATGGCGACTACGGGCAGGATGAAAAAGTGGTAGAGCGGATCATAGCGCGTGTGATTGGAGAAGCTTTGGGGGACTCGGTCAGCCATGGGAAAAGGCTCCTTTCGAGGCTTGGAACATCATCGCACGTTTCGCCGGGGCGGATGAACCTCTTACTGGGGATCGAGCCGCTTTCGCAAGTCTCTTCCTGCGACGGGTGGGGCCTTGACGAACGTGGGCGCCGCACGGTTCCTCATCCCGGTCTGAAACTGGACCCGATCGCTCGGAGTGCGGCCTAGGCCTTCAAAAATGGCTAGAGCTTGTTTCATAATGCCCTTCCGCTAGGAGGGCGCGTTCCTCAGGGGCTAAAGCCCGCGTCCTTATTGGCTCTGGACGGCGAGTCGTGCCCTTCCCCCAAACCCTGCGTCAATCAGAGTTTTTCTGCAGCCTATGAAGCCGTGCCCTACCCGAACCTCCGCTGGCTAGAGTTGATCAGCAGTCTGAGACGGGGCAAGCCCCGTCTCTACACGGGTTTTTCCGCAGGCTGTAAGCCGTGCGCTTCCCCAAACCGATTTATGAAACATGCTCTAGGGGATGTGCGGCGGGTCACAGTTTTGTGAATCTTGCCGGAGTACAATTTCGGCCTTGATCGGTCCGATCCCAGGACTGATCCTGGCGGGAGGCCCTGTGTCGGATCCACTCTTCGGAGCGATGCTCCAAAGCATCATCGAAGGCGCGCCGGATAAGGCCGCGGACTTGGCGCAGCAGGCGCTCGACAGCGGCGTCGATCCGCTCGAAGCCGTGAACCGCGGATTTGCGGTGGGGATCACGTTCGCGGGCGATCAATTCGGCTGCGGCGAAATGTTCCTGCCCGATCTGCTGGCTTCGGCTGAGGCAATGAAAGCGGCCATGAAGGTGCTTGAGCCGGAAATGCTGAAGCGCGGCTCGCAGCGTGAGGCTCTGGGCAAGATCGTGCTTGGGACGGCGCGCGGCGATATTCACGACATTGGGAAGAACCTGGTCGCCACTATTCTTGGCGCCAGCGGATTTCAGATCTTCGATCTGGGGACGAGCGTGACTCCGGAGCAGTTCGTCGCCAAGACCAAAGAAGTGGATGCCGATATCGTCGGCGTGTCCGCTTTGCTGACTACCACGATGGCCGGGCAGAAGGCGGTGATCGATGCGCTGGATCGGAATGGCCTGCGGCCACGGGTGAAAGCGATCATTGGAGGCGCGGCGGTCACCTCGAAGTGGGCGGCTGAAATCGGCGCCGACGGTTTTTCCCGCAATGCCATCGATGCCCTCGAACTGGCGAAGAGTCTGATGGGCAAAGGAACGGTTACGGCATGAGGCCCAGAGTTCAATTGCTCAGCGCCGATTTGATCGGGCGCATTCTGCGGGAAGCGCTCGAATTGCTGATGAACCCTGGGGTTCGCGTGGGCTCGGCGGTGGTCGAACTCTTGCAGTCGGCGGGAGTCGAGGTCAATGACGGGGTGGCGCGTATCCCCAAGGCCCTGCTGCAAAAGTGTGTGGCATCGGTTCCACGGGAGTTCTACCTGTACAACCGGCAGGGCGAGAAAGCGGTTCGTTATGGCGGTGACGACGTGCATTTCGACCCCGGGTCGTGCTGCGTGCAGATATTGGATCGGGAGACGCTGGAAGCGCGGCCGTCGGAGACTCGCGACCTGGTGCGCATCGTCCAAGTCACGGAGATGCTGCCGCAGTTTGCCGCGCAATCGACCGCGGTCGTGTGCAGCGCTGCGGATGCGCCGAACGCGATCGGCGATCTCTATCGGCTGTTCATCGTGCTGCAGCATTCCGACAAGCCGGTGGTGACGGGATCATTCTCGGCTGCTGGACTGCAGGGAATGATCGACTTGCTGGCGGCCGACTGTGGCAGCGCAGAAATGTCACGCCAAAAGCCACGGGCGGTTTTTGATGTGTGTCCGTCGCCGCCGTTGAACTGGTCGGAGTTTGGATCGCACAATTTGATCGACCTAGCGCGCGCCGGTGTGCCGGCGGAAATCGTCTCCATGCCACTGGCTGGGGGTACGGCTCCGGTGACGCTGGCTGGCTCGGTGACGCAGCATGCTGCTGAAACGATGGCGGGCATCACGTTGCATCAATTGGCGCGACCGGGCTCACCCATTGTGTGGGGCGGAGCTCCTGCCATTTTCGACATGCGCAGCGGAGGCGCGCCGATGGGCACGGTGGAAACGGCCATGCTGAACATGGCTTGCGCCGAAGTCGGCAAGCATCTGGGGCTGCCGACGCACGGCTACCTGGTCGCGACCGATTCGAAGTTTGTGGATGCGCAGGCCGGCGCGGAAAGTGCTCGCTCGGCGATGCTGGGAGCGCTGGCGGGCATCAACATGATTTCGGGAGCGGGGATGCTCGAATCTCTCGCGTGTTTCAGCGTCGAAAAGCTGGTCATCGACGCCGAGTCGATTGCTTCGGCGCAGCGGCTGGCACGAGGCATTGAGGTTCGCGGCGGCGACGGCGTTGGCGGTGAAACCTTGGCCACGGCCATGTTCGCGCAGACGGGGCTCTCCGGCGAATTCCTCAAGCTGAAAGAAACGCGCGCGCTTTTTCGGCAGGAGCAGCATCTTCCCTCTGCGGTCATTGATCGCAGCGCACGCGGCTCGGAGCCGCCGAGCGACGTCTTCACGCGCGCCCTTACGCGAGTCGACGAACTGGTGGGCAAGTATCGGAAGCCGGATCTTTCCGAAGACGTGCTGCGGAAGTTTCAGGGCATTGTGGAGCGCGAAGCAGAGAGAGCGGGCGTGGCCGCGAAATAAAGCAGGTTTCAAGGTTTCAAGGTTTCAGGGTTTCAAGGTTTCAAAGTTTCTGAAAAGCGATCCTCAAGACGGTTGTTTCTCACTTACCTTTGGGCACTGAAGACTTCGACCACAGTCGCTAAAGTGGCGCGGGCGTTTTGAATGTTACTCTAGTGCCCTGGGTCAGCCTTGTGTTGCGGCTGAAGTCGCGCCCTTTTCAAAACCGTGAGCATACAGCGCATGGAATCGGGGTTCAACGCATGACGACTGCGTCTGCTTCGGGAGCGTGCGCGGTCCCGCGCCGGCGGTGGGGGATCGCTTTTCTGTTGGGATTCGGCGTGCTGGTGAATTACTTCGACCGGGTGAATCTCTCGGTTTCGCAAGAAGCGTTGCACCATGCCTTCGGCATTTCTGAGGTGATGTTTGGATACCTGGGAAGCGCTTATAGCTGGACTTATGCGGCGCTTCAACTTCCCTCGGGCCTGATCCTCGACCGCTTCGGGGTAAAGCTGGTTGGCCGGATCGGAACGCTTTTGTGGAGCGTGGCCTCATTTGCAGCGGCGATTTCGACCGGACTGACGGGCTTCCTGGGAGCGCGGCTTCTGCTGGGAGTGGGCGAGGCTCCTACGTTTCCGGCGAATGCAAAAGCGGTTGGGTATTGGTTTCCGGCGGAAGAGCGGAGCCTGGCGACGGCAATCTTCGACTCCGCGGCAAAACTCGCCCCTGCCCTAGGCATCCCTGTGCTTGGGGTGCTGTTGTTGCGCTTCGGATGGCGATGGAGTTTCGCGGCGACGGGCGTGATCAGCCTGCTCTATTTTTTTCTTTTTTACGCGTTCTACAAGAATCCGAGCGAGGACCCATCGCTGTCCGATGCGGAGCGCGATTTTATCCGGCGGGGCGGAGCGCAGCCTGAGGACCGAGTAAGGGCTGCCAAGGGCGCGCCGCTCGGATATTTGTTGCGCCAGCGAAAAGTTTGGGGGCTGGTGCTGGGCTTTGCGTCCTATAACTACACTTTCTATCTGCTATTGGTCTGGCTGCCTTCGTATCTCAAGTCAGCCCATCATCTCGACTTGCTGCACTCGGTTTTGTACACCAGCGTGCCTTGGCTCGTTGCCACGTTTACCGACATTCTCATGGGAGGCTGGCTGGTGGACAAATTGATCCAGCGGGGCCGGGATGCTTCGATGGTCCGGCAGGCGATCCTCATTGGAGGGACCACGCTCGGACTGGGAATGCTGGGAGCGGCGTACGCGCAGAGCACCACTGCCGCGCTGGTGTGGATCAGCCTGGCAATCGGGGGATTGGCCGCGGCTGCGCCGGTGGGTTGGTCGATACCGTCGTTGATTGCTCCTCGCGAGAGCGTGGGAACGCTGGGAGGAATCTTGAATTTCGGCAATCAGCTCGCAGCGATTGCCGCGCCCATCGCAACCGGTTATGTCAAGCAGATCACACACTCGTATTTCTGGGCGTTTGGGGCGGCGGCGGCGTTTCTGGTGATTGGCGTCGCCGGGTACATATTCCTGCTGGGGCGGATCGAGGCGATTGCCGAGCCTTCGTGAGTCTCGCGCCTAACGCTTGGGCGCGTAATGTTTGACCGTTTGGGTTCGCGAATTGTAGACCTCGAGGTTGCCGTCTGCCGCAACCGAGAGCTTCAGATAGTTGCCCGCATCCGGTCCCGCAAGATTGGCTATGAAAGATTTTCCAGAATTGTGTGCGGCACCGCCTTCGTTGGAAAAATGAAGCTGCCAGAAATCCTCGAGCTTTGGAGAGTGCTTGATGATATCCCACGACGAAGGTGAGCCACCTTTGTCGGCGCCGTTGTCCATGATGGCAATGCGCGGCGAAATGGCGGCGAGAAGAGCTGGGCTGTTGCTCTGCAACCAGCCGTGATGCGAGACGATGAAGACATCGACGGGGCCCAGCTTGTCGATGGGGCAGACTAGTTCCATTTCTTTATCCCAGGTAAGATCGCCCAAATCGAGAATGCGAATCTTGCCGAAGGTGATGATTGTGCCGAGCGAGCGGGCGTTTTCGGTTTGGTCGGCTGGCCGTTTTTCGGTGGTTGAACATGCGGGATTCTCCGCGCCAGCGCCGGGCAAAGGCTGCTTAAGCAACGCGCCGTCAGAACTTACTACCTCGGCGCGAAATCCCTGAATGGGCAGGATGTCTCCGACTTTCGCGACGATTCGCTTGACGCCCGGGTTGGAAAGCAGCTTCTGGTAGGCTTCCCAACTCCGCTCCGTTTCCGAATCGGCTGTCTCGCGATTCGGGCCGTGATCTATGAACGCGCCAACGGGAATTCTGGCGAGGAGCTGGGGCGCGCCACCGGCATGGTCCACGTGATAGTGAGTTAGCAGAACGAAATCTATTTTCGATAGACCGGCTTTTTTGGCTGCGGCTACGATGCGGTCCGCGTCGCGTCCCGCGCTAGCGGGCCAGCCGGTGTCGATGAGCAGGGATTCGCCCTCTGGGGTGACGAAGAGCGTTGCTTGGCCGCCTTCTACGTCCACAAAATAGATTTCCAGGGGCTTTCCGGGCGGCACGGCCGGGGACGACTCGGCTTGCGCAAAGAGTGCGACGGCGAGAATAGCCACGACTGCTACGCAGCCAAGAGATGACACGGCGAGGCGTCGAAGAACAAGAACATTGGAGGAGATTCGCGACATGTTGTGTGCTCCTATTTCTTTGTTTCGGACTGCGAAGACTTGCCCAGGGCTCGGGTCGCGCCGGTGGAGATTCCGCCGTCCACGAGGAGCGTCTGTCCCGTAACGTATCGGCTGGACTCGGCGGCAAGGAAGACCACGGCTGCGTCCAAATCGTGCGGCTGTCCTGGGCGTTTCACCGGGATGCGATCGCAGATATAGTCGACCCATTCCTGATTCTCGTAGAGAGCTTTGTTTTGATCGGTGCGAAACCAGCCCGGGGCCAGACAGTTCACGGTAATGCCGTACTTGCCCCAGTCATCGGCTAGGCTCATAGTGAGTTGGCGAATGCCGCCGCGGCTGGCGCCGTAGGGACCGAGACCGGCATAACCCGCGACGCTGGTTACGGAACCTATGTTGACGATGCGGCCGTAGCGGCGCGGGATCATGCGGCGGGCGACGGCTTGCGCGACAAAAAAACTTCCCCGCAAATTTGTATCGAGAATTAAATTCCAATCGTCCCAGGTAACGTCGAGAGCGGGTTTGCGCACGTTGCAGCCGGCATTGTTGACGAGAATTTCGAGATGGCCGAAGGCTGCTTCCGCAGCTTCCACCATGCGCTCGATACTCTGTTGATCGCGGACATCGAGCTCCAGTGAAATGGCGGCTCGTCCCAGAGACTTGATCTCCTCCTCAAACGGCAGAAGGGTTTCGCGATGGCGGCTGGTGAGAACTAGATCGGCTCCGGCTTTGGCCAGGGCGCGGGCGAAGTGCTGGCCGAGGCCGCGGCTGGTCCCGGTCACAATGGCGGTGTGTCCGCTGAGATCGAAGAGTGCGCCGGTCGAATGTGGGCCGGTCATAGGGCTCCGCCGGGAGTGAGAACTACTTTTGTCAGGCCCGGTTCACGCGCGTGCAGCCGCTTGAACCAGTCCGGGCCTTCCTCTAGCGGAGCGATCGCCGTGATCAGGGGCTTCACGTCGATGGCGCCGGTCGCCATCAATTCGATCGCACGCGGATATTCGCCGGCAGACGCGCAGGAACCCTGGAGCCTGATTTGGCGGGTGACAACCTTCTGCAGGGGGAGCGTCACTTCCGGCGCAATGTTTCCGACCAGAATCACGGTGCCGCCTTTGCGAACGGCTTCAATCGAGGTTGCGACCGTCTCATTCCTGCCGACGGCTTCCACGACCAAATCCACTCCTTCACCATTGGTTAGCTGGCTTACCTGGTCGGCTACGTCCGATGCGGATAGCGTAGCGGTTGCGCCGAAAGTTTTTGCCAGGGCGAGGCGGGAGTCATCTATGTCGGCGGTGAAAACGCTCGAACAACCGGCCACGCGCAAGGCCTGGAGACAGAGCAAGCCGATAGTGCCCGCTCCGATAACCAGGGCGGTCTTCCTGGGAACCGTCTTCTTAGGAACGATCTGGGCCAGCGAGACAGCGTGAACGGCGACGGCCACCGCCTCCAGCAGAGCGGCTTCTGGAAAGGAAATGCCCGCCGGCAAACGGTAGACAATGCTGGCGGGGACGACTACGTATTCGGCGAAGGCTCCGGCGCGACGATAGTCGGGGCAGGAAACCCCGAGAACCTCGCGCTGATTGCAGAGGTTGACTTCGCCCCGGGTGCAGAAAACGCAACGGCCGCAGGAGATGGTGGAATCGAAAGTGACGCGGTCGTTCTCGGCTAAGGTCGCAACGCCGTTTCCGAGAGCTACGATGGTTCCGGCGGCTTCGTGTCCCATGACGATCGGAGGGATACGGCGGCCGGAAGAGCCATCGTAGCCGTGAACGTCGCTGCCGCAGATACCGCACGCCGCAACGCGGATCAGGACTTGGTCGAATCCGGGCATGGGGACGGGCAGGTCCGTTATTTCGAGGCGGTTGTATTCAGAGAGCAAGAGAGCTTTCATAGGGAGCGAACTTAGGAGCCGGTGGTAAAACTCAAACTTCGAAATCCAGCGCCTGAAGGCGCATTAACGCTATAGCACTTGCGGCATGCCTGAAGGCATGCCCTGATACGAATCTCACTTGCACTTGCACCATGGGCGGAGGCAATCTGCTAACCCCGCAGTTCCCACTGGCCAAAAGTTACAACACAATGGAATGGCGCGGCAATCGAAATCGGGCGCGGGTTCCTTGGCGATTGCGCACGGCTGGTGTTTCGATAGACGCAATTGCTCGCACCCGACACTCGTAGTAGAGTTCGGGAGAGCTTGCCATACGGAGAGAAAAAACGCGTGCAAAAGAGGAAGCTGTCTCGTAGCAGCCTGCCCGAAACGAAACGAGCTAAACCCCTCCCGTACCAAAACCCCGAATTGCCCGCCGCGAAGCGCGTCCAAGACCTTTTGGGCCGGATGACTTTGGAAGAGAAGGCGGCGCAGATGCTGTGCGTCTGGCAGACAAAAGCCGAGATGCTGGTGGACGCGAACGGCAATTTCGATCTGCGGAAAGCCAAGGCTGCCTTCAAACAAGGCCATGGACTTGGCCAGGTGGGGCGCCCCAGCGATGCGGGCAAGGGCAAGGACGCGCGCGGAATGGCGGAACTCACGAACGCGATCCAGCAGTTTTTTATTGAGAACAGCCGTTTGGGAATTCCGGTCGTGTTTCACGAGGAGTGCCTGCATGGCCATGCGGCCATTGCCGGCACCAGCTTTCCTCAACCCATCGCGCTGGGAGCGACATTCAATCTGGAACTGGTCGAGTCGCTTTTTGCCATGGCGGCCGAGGAGGCGCGGCTGCGGGGAACACATCAGGCTTTGACGCCGGTGGTGGATGTGGCGCGCGATCCGCGCTGGGGACGGGTCGAGGAAACTTACGGCGAGGACCCGTTTCTGGTTTCGCGCCTGGGCATCGCGGCGGTGCGCGGATTTCAAGGGGATGCTACGTTTCGCGATAAGAAGCATGTGATCGCCACGTTGAAGCATTTTGCCGCGCACGGGCAGCCGGAATCGGGCATGAACTGTGCTCCCGCTAATGTTTCCATGCGCGTGCTTCGAGAGACGTTCCTTTACACCTTTAAAGAGGCATTGGACAAGGGTGGGGCCATCAGTGTGATGGCTTCCTATAACGAGATCGACGGCGTGCCATCGCACGCCAGTAAGTGGCTGTTGCGCGACGTGCTCCGCAAGGAATGGGGGTTCAAGGGATTCGTGGTATCGGATTATTACGCGATCTGGGAATTGAGCTACCGGCCCGACACCCACGGCCACTTTGTGGCGAAAGACAAGAAGGAAGCTTGCGCTCTGGCGGTGGAAGCGGGCGTGAATATTGAGCTGCCGGACCCGGACTGCTATTTGCATTTAGTGGAATTGGTGCGAAAACGCGTGCTCAAGGAATCGCAACTGGATGAGTTGGTGGCTCCGATGCTGCTGTGGAAATTCAAGCTGGGGCTTTTCGACGATCCGTATGTGGATCCGGATGAAGCGGATCGCATTGCCGGATGCGACGCAAATCGCAAGCTTGCTCTGCAGGCGGCGCGTGAAGTGATTACGCTGTTGAAGAACGAGAACAATCTGCTGCCGCTAAATCTGAATAACATAAAGTCGATCGCGGTCATCGGGCCGAATGCGCACCACAGTCTGCTGGGTGGTTATAGTGGCGTGCCTAAACACAGCGTCACGGTGCTCGGCGGCATTAAGGCAAAGGTTGGCAGCGGGGTGAAAGTGCTCCACAGCGAAGGCTGCAAGATTACGGTTGGCGGCTCGTGGAACCAAGATGAAGTGACGGCCAGCGATCCTGCGGAAGACCGCAAGCAAATTGCCGAGGCGGTCTCGGTTGCACAGCAGGCGGACGCGATTGTGCTGGCTATTGGCGGCAATGAACAGACTTCGCGCGAGGCGTGGAATTTGAAACACATGGGCGATCGCACCAGCCTGGACCTGATCGGAAGACAGGAAGAGCTGGTCAAAGCAATGCTCGGGACCGGCAAACCGGTCGTCGCGCTTCTTTTCAACGGGCGGCCGATTTCCATCAACTACGTAAGCCAGAAAGTGCCGGCGATTCTTGAATGCTGGTATCCGGGACAGGAAGCTGGTCACGCGGTCGCGGAGGTTTTGTTTGGCGACTACAATCCCGGCGGAAAGCTGCCCATCACGGTGCCGCGATCGGCCGGCCACTTGCCGGCCTTCTACAACTACAAGCCGTCGGCGCGGCGGGGATATCTGTTCGACGATGTGTCGCCGCTTTACCCGTTCGGGTACGGATTGAGTTATACGACATTTGCGGTCCGGAACGTCCGGTTGGCCAAGAAGAAAATCAAGCGCAACGGCTCGACTCGCGTTCTAGCCGAAGTTACGAACACCGGCAAACGCGAGGGCACGGAAGTGGTGCAGATGTACATTCGCGACCTGGTGAGTTCGGTAACGCGGCCGGTTCTGGAGCTGAAGGGATTCGCGAAGGTCTCGTTGGGTCCGGGCGAAACTAAGACTGTGGCCCTCGAAATCACGCCGGAGTCGCTGGCCTTCTACGATGTGAACATGAAGTACTTAGTCGAGCCGGGCGAATTTGCAATCATGGTTGGTACTTCTTCAAGGAACGAAGATTTGCAGAAAGTGATCTTACAAGTTGAGAACTGAATTTCATAGAAACGAGGCTATTCATGGCTGACAGTACTTATAGACTTGCCTCCCGAGAAAAGATCGGTTACGCCTGCGGCGACATCGCGACCAACTTTTTCTTCCAATCGATGATTCTCTACCAGACCCGTTTTTATACGGACACGGCTGGGCTCTCGGCGGCGGCCGTCGGCACGATGTTCCTGGTGCTCCGGCTCGGCGATGCCGTCATCGATCCGGTGATTGGCGCGTTGTCGGACCGGACGCAAACGCGCTGGGGCAAGTTCCGTCCGTGGATTTTGGGCACGGCCGTCCCCTTCGGCTTGATCTTCTGGCTGGTGTATGTCACGCCCGACTTCGGACCTCATGGCAGGCTCGTCTATGCCTACATCACTTACTCGCTGGTGATGATGCTTTATTCCGCAAGCAACACGCCGTACTCAGCCCTCATGGGAGTAATGACGCCCGATAGCAGTGAGCGCAGTAGTATCGCGAGCTACCGTTTTGTCGGAGCCCTGATCGGGCAGTTCATCATTCAGGCGCTCCCGCTGCCGCTCGTGGCCAAACTCGGCCACGGCAACTCGGCCAGAGGCTGGGCTACCACGATGGCGATATTTGGCGCCCTCATCGTCATTTTGAACTTGATCACCTTCGCCAGCACGCGCGAACGGGTGCTGCCCGCTCCGGGACAGAGATCCCCGCTGCGCGCCGACCTGAAGGACGTTCTTACCTGCGGCCCCTGGATCGTGATGTTCATCCTCACCCTGCTCATCTTCACCATGCTAGTGGTGCGCGGCAGTTCGCTGAACTACTTTTTTGCCTACTACCTCGATCAACCGACGCTCAAGGCATTCCTCGGCCACCTCGGTCTTGCCTCCATGGGTTCGGGCCCGGTGACCGGCTGGAAGTCCGCGTTGAATGCCCTCGGCCTGTTGGTCAGTCCCGACAGCTCCAATGCCGCCGCCGTTGGCCTGAGCCTGTTTTTTGTGGGCGGCAGCCTAATTCAAATTGTCGGCATTGTTCTTTCCAAACCCCTCGCTGATCGCTTCGGCAAGAAGGCGGTGTTCATCGCCGGCATGACAGTTACGACTATCGCCACGGTGCTCGTTTTCTTCGTCACCCCGACTTCCATAACCCTCTTGTTCGCGCTCGGCATTCTCTGGCCCATCGGATGGGGGCCCACGGTGCCGCTGCTGTGGGTGATGATTGCCGACGTGGCCGATTTTTCGGAATGGAAAAACTCGCGCCGGGCTACCGGCTTCATGTATGCCGGCATTCTCTTCGCTTTGAAAGCCGGCCTGAGCCTCGGCGGAGCGCTTAGCGCCTGGGTGATCGCCGCGTATGGCTATGTTCCGAACGTTGCGCAAACCGCACACGCGCTGCTCGGAATCCGGCTGGGAGCGACCATCTACCCTGCGGTCGCGCTCGTCTTCGGCCTTATATGTTTAGCGATCTACCCGATCGGGAAGAAACTCAACCTCCGCATCCAGGACGAACTGACCGAGCGGCGCAAGCAATACGCGAACCCTATCGGAGCTACTTCATAGGAGAAGTATGACAGCCTCATCCAAGGTTTTTTTAACGTTGATGGTTTTTCTTGCGGCGGTTCTGCTGGTGCGCGCTCAGGAGCGGCCTTCGCTCAAAGATGCGTTCAAGGATTCTTTCGTGGTCGGCGCGGCAATCAATCGGGCGCAGATTTATGAGGAAGACACGCGCGGCGCAGCCATCGTCAAAGCACAGTTCAACGCAATTACTCCGGAAAACACTTTGAAGTGGGAAGCGGTTCATCCGAAGCCGGACACTTATGATTTCGAGGCTCCGGATAGGTATGTTGCATTCGGCGAGAAGTACCACATGTACATCGTGGGGCACACGCTGATCTGGCACAATCAGACGCCGGGCTGGGTTTTCCAGGACGAAAAGGGCAATCCCGTGAGCCGGGACGTGCTGCTGAAGCGCATGCGCGATCACATTCAAACGGTTGTCGGCCGCTACAAGGGCCGCATCGATAGCTGGGACGTGGTCAACGAGGCGCTGAACGAAGACGGCACGTTGCGGCAAACGCCTTGGATGAAGATCATCGGCGAGGACTACATTGCCAAGGCATTCCAATTTGCGCACGAAGCGGACCCCGCGGCCCAACTGAATTACAACGACTATTCGCTGGAGAACGAAGCCAAACGCAACGGCGCGATCGCACTGATCAAAAAGCTCAAAGAACAGGGCGTGCCGGTCTCTGGCGTTGGATTGCAAGGGCATGACAGTCTAGAGTGGCCTACGGTCGAGCAGGAAGACGCCACCATCACGGCTTTCGGAAAGCTGGGCGTCAGGGTGATGATCACAGAGCTTGATGTCGATGTGCTTCCCCGTGCGACGCAAAATCAGGGCGCGGACGTTACTCTGAGTGTCGAGGCACAGGCTAAGCTGAATCCATACGTGGATGGTCTGCCCGATGCCATCCAGCAGTTATTGGCAAAACGCTATGCCGATCTGTTTGCTGTGTTCGTGAAGCATCGCGGCGTGGTAAGTCGAGTGACCTTCTGGGGGGTGACGGACGCCGATTCCTGGCGCAATAACTGGCCGGTAAAAGGACGGACAGATTATCCGCTGCTCTTCGATCGCAACGGGCGGCCGAAACCGGCGTTCGACGCGGTGATCCGGACGGCTGCGAGAAAAGAAGAGGGAGCGAAGTAGGCCGGGCGACGTGGCGTCTGTAACCGCACTGTCGGTGGTTGGGAGTGCAATCCGATTACAACAGTGGCCAGACGGCGACCCGTTATGGTTCTGCTTTTGGCGATCCTGTCGGCATGTCTGGCCGTTTTAATGAGATCGTGCGTTCTGGCAAACTATAGAAGGGGACATGTGCCACAAGTGCGCTGGTTTTACCGGATGATTCACTTTTGCCAGCCCCGACGAGATTTTTCTGAAGCTGATTTTGGCTGCGGGGCGGCCGTCATTGTTGAACTCGACATGCGGGCTAGAACGTCGAACATCACGGCAAAATCCAGTTTTTCCCAGCCCATGCCACGCGCGGCGGTCAGGAACTCGTTGCTGACGGCGGTGGTGGGAACGGGAACATTCAGCTTGCGGCCCAACTCCATTGCCAAGAGCATGTCCTTCTGCATCATGTTGACGTCGAACCACGCCTCTTCCGGTTGCTGGAGGACGAACGGACCGCGATACACAATCATCGGCGAGGCGATCGCGCTGTGAATCATTACGTCCACCGCAACCTCGCGTGGAATCCCGCTCTTCTCCGCCAGCAGCACACCCTCGCAGAACGCCATCATCTGCACCGCTAATTGGAGATTCACCGCGATCTTCATCGACAGCGCTACACCGTTGTCACCCACGTGCGTGACCTTGGGCCCGATATCCAGCAGCAACGGCTTCAACCGCTCGAAGGTTTCTTTGCGGCCACCGACCATCACTGAGAGTTTGCCTTGCTGCAGTGTGATGACGCTGCCCGATACGGGCGCGTCCACCATGTCGGCGCCCTTCTCGCGAACCTTCGCGGCCAGCGCGCGGCTTACGTCGGGGCTCACGGTGCTCATGTCAATGTGGAACTTGCCAGCCTCAATCCCCGCGAGCAAACCATCCGGCGCGTCCGTCACCGCCGCGAGCGCTGCGGCGTTGGTCACCATGGTGAACGTCACATCCGAGGCAGCCGCCACGGCCTTGGGAGACTCGGCAAACTTCATGCCCTTGTCGATCAGCCACTGCGCCTTGGAGCGCGTCCGGTTGTAGCCGGTCACGGTGTGCCCCTTTTCGAGCAGGCGGGCCACCATGTTGCCGCCCATCACGCCGAGACCGATGAATCCTAGTTTCGCCATGCAGCAAGGTTCCTTTCGTTTATGAAAAACGCTTCACGGGTCTTTCCCGTTACTGGATCCAAACCGTCTTGATATTCACAAACTCGCGGATCCCTTGCACGGCGAGTTCGCGCCCGTGGCCGGAGTACTTCACGCCCCCGAAAGGCAAACGCGGATCGGACGCCACCATCTTGTTCAGAAAAACCATGCCGGCATCGAGTTCGTTGATGAACCTCTCGGTTTCCACGGGGTCGTTAGTCCAAGCGCTGGCGCCCAGCCCGAAACGGCTATCGTTGGCGATCTGGATGGCTTGATCTACATCCTTCACGCCAAAAATTGACGCCACGGGGCCAAAGAACTCCTCCTTGTAGGCTGGCGAATCTTTCGGAATGTCGGTGAGCACGGTCGGCGCGTAGAAGTTGCCGGGACGATCCAGGGGATGGCCGCCGGTCAGCAACCGCGCGCCCGCGGCTACGGTTTTTTTCACATCGGCATCGAGAGAAATGACCGCGTCCGCGCTCGCCAGCGGACCGAGTTGAGTGCTTTCCTCGAACGGATCACCCACGCGCAAGTCCTGCATGCGTTTTACGAACTTACGCACGAACTCATCGGCAATTTTCTCCGCCACGATAAAGCGCTTGGCCGCGATGCACGACTGACCATTGTTCTGAATCCTCGCGTCGACGGCCGTGGCGACCGCCGCATCCAGATCGGCGCTGGGCATCACGATGAAGGGATCGCTGCCACCCAGTTCCAGCACGACTTTCTTGATGCGCCTGGCTGCGGAAACCCCGACTTGAATCCCCGCCTGCTCACTACCCGTTAAGGTCGCGGCGACGACACGCGCATCGCTCAGAATGCCATCGACCGGCCCCGAACCGATCAACAGCGTCTGGAACACGCCTTCGGCAAAACCGGCGCGGAGCACGATGTCCTCAATCTTCAGCGCACACTGCGGAACGTTCGAAGCATGCTTCAGCAGCCCGACATTGCCCGCCATCAACGCCGGCGCCACAAAACGGAACACCTGCCAAAAAGGAAAGTTCCAGGGCATGATGGCCAGGATGGGGCCGATCGGCAGATAGCGGATGAAGCTGCGCTTCGCCCCCGTCTCCACAACTTCGTCGGCCAGAAATTTCTCCGCGTTCTGCGCGTAGTAGCGGCACCCCGTGGCGCACTTCAGAGCCTCGGCCACGGCGGCTTTCAGAGGCTTGCCCATTTCGAGCGTCATCAGATGAGCGCACTCGTCTTTTTCCTTCTCCAGAATCTCGGCCACGCGCAGCATTTTGCTCGCGCGATCCGCGAACGAAGCCCGCCGATGCTCTCGGTACGCCGAGGCCGCCAACTCCAACTTCTGCTCGATTTGCTCCCCGGTGAGAGGCGCAAAACTCTTCACGACTTCGCCGGTCGTGGGATTGATACTCGCTATGGCCATGCTGTTCTATCTCCGCTTCGTCTCAAGCGACCGCATCGGTGTGTCCAGCTTCAGCCAGCAACCGCTGGCGAGCTGTTTGATGGCACGACCACAATACTACTTGATGGGTAGGCCGTGAAAAGGTAGATCTTCCAAATCGCACTTGGTTGCACTTAGGTTCTTCGTCGTCAGTTGGCGATCGCGGCCTTTATATCGCATGCTCTGGGTGGAGGCCTTGGCGATGGTGCTCGGCGACGTCCACCGTCCGCTGCAACCGAGTGCCTGTCTTCACTTCGTCAGCGGTGCATCATGCCCGCCGCACTGGCGCAGCAATTCCGCCACTTCGGGTTCCCATCTCGCTGAAAGGCGGATAGGCGTCTGGCCGTGGTTGTCCCGGGCATTCACCTGGCCCCCATGGTCCAGCAACAACGCCACCATGTCCTTGTGGCCATCTTGTGCTGCCCAGTGCAAAGCCGTTTGGCCCCACTTATTCCTGGCATCGACCTCGGCGTGGCTGAGAAGCAGCAATGCGGCAACATCCTTCTCGCCGTTTTCGGCTGCGTAGTGCAAAGGCGTCTCGCCCGACTCGGTCTTAGCATTGACCTCGGCTTGGTTGGCCAGCAGCAAAGCCACAATTTCCTTATGGCCCCACTTCGCGGCCAGGTGTAAAGGCGTTTCGCCCAGGAGGTATCTGGTGAGAACCAGATCAGGATTGTCTTTGAGGAGCGCTTTGACCCTGTCGAGGTTGTCCCAGACCACCGCCTTATAGAACGAGTCCGCCCTCGGCGCTCTGCACGGCTGATTTGCCTCGATCATGACTAGCCTCGCCTACGTTTCATTCCTGCCGTCGTGCTGCTGCCGTAACTTCGCAACGCCTGGTGCTTGCCCGCCTTGGCTCCGAACAAGAGTGTGCAGCCTCCTTCCGCTTGGCATCGATGCACCGGCTGGCTTGGCTAGCCGCTGCCCGGCGCGCCCGCCGCGAACACTGGTGCTTGGAAGCAAGGCCGCAAATGCGATGCGATGTTGCGGGAACCAGCAGTGGGGGCAGGCGTGCGACGCTTCGTCCTGCCCCTTGCTGGCCCCCTCCTATGCGCGTGCGAACTACTGCACGGCGAGAGTGACAGTGCCCGTGGCCGTGGTGCTGCCTGAGGTGCCCGTCAGGGTCACGGTGTAGGCGCCGGGCGTAGTGCCGGGATTGCCGCCTCCACCTCCCCCGCCGCTTCCACTGCTGCCGCACGCGAGTAAGCCGCCAATGAGAATCAACAGGAAAGCGAGCGCGCCCAGCCTCGTCCGCCAACTACGACGCCTCCCTGGGATGCCAATTCCAACTCCCCCAATTCCAAAGATCAGGCCGAGGGCCAGGGTCGTGCCGCCGGCGTACCAACGGGCTCCT
>Ga0181523_10000665_pt1 | contig 38807 bp, 25 predicted proteins | sample PEATcosm2014_Bin_43_FD_119752 | JGI IMG/M metagenome (GOLD analysis project Ga0181523, IMG submission 119752) | Peatland microbial communities from MTU Mesocosm Facility, Houghton, MI, USA - PEATcosm2014_Bin05_30_metaG | ecosystem: Environmental > Terrestrial > Soil > Wetlands > Peat | place... | reverse complement strand
CTGCAGCAGGTCGGGGACGACCTTTCGGCGGCCCTGGGAGGCAACTACATAAACTGGTTCAACATCTCGGGGAGAAGCTACAAGGTGATCCCGCAGATAAAGCGTGTGGACCGGCTGAATCCCGAGCAGCTTGAGAAGATCTACGTCACGGGGCCCAACGGGAGCCTCATCCCACTGAGCACGGTGGCGACCATCCGGAATACGACGATCCCCCGCTCGCTCAGTCGGTTCCAGCAGCTCAATTCCGTCACGATAAGCGGCGCCGCGGGCATTCCGCTCGACGACGCGCTCAAGCTGTACGAGGCCGAGGGGGCCAAGATCCTGCCGAAGGGCTACTCGATCGACTACACCGGCGAGTCTCGCCAGCTGCGCAAGGAGGGCGGGGATGCGAAGTTCTGGACCACCATGAGCCTCGCCGTCACCCTCATCTTCCTCGTGCTCGCGGCGCAGTTCAACAGCTTCCGCGACCCCCTTGTCATCCTCGGAGGCTCGGTCCCGCTGGCCATATTCGGGTCGTCCATCTTCATGTTTCTCAAATTTCCGAATCCCGGCATGCCATTCTGGACTGACGGCTGGACCACGACGTTCAACATCTTCTCGCAAGTGGGCCTGGTGACCCTCGTCGGGCTCATTGCGAAGAACGGGATCCTGATCGTCGAATTCGCCAACAAGCTGCAGCTCGCCGGAAAGTCCAAGATCGAGGCCATCCACGACGCCGCGCTCATCCGGCTGCGCCCGGTCCTCATGACGAGCGTCGCGACGGTGGCCGGGCATTTCCCGCTCACGCTGGTGACCGGCGCCGGGGCCGCTGCGAGGAACTCTATCGGCCTCACCCTCGTCGGCGGCATGTCAATCGGCACCGTCTTCACACTCGTCGTCCTTCCGTGCGTCTACGTGCTGCTGGCGAAGGACCACTCGAAGGCCCGCGAGCGCCAGGGCGCAGTCACCGCGCCGGCGGAGGACCAGAAACCCGTCCCCGCATGAAACGAAACGTCGTTGCCTCCATCGCGATCGCGTTCGCCGCGCTCCCGGCCTTCGGCGGGCCGGACGCCGCGCAGCTGCCGTCGCCGCTCGACCTGAGGGGCGCCATCGGCTACGCCCTCGACCACAACTACGCCATACTCCAGGCGCGCGAGGCGATCCGGCTCCAGGAGGGGGTCATCGTCCAGGTGCGGGGCCGACAGATCCCGAACCTCGGGGCGCAGGGGCAGTGGGAGAGGAACAGCGCGTCGATCTCGGAGCTGTACCCGCCCTCGACCAGCCTATGGAGCGTCGAGCTCCAGGCGACGCAGACCCTCTACGCCGGCGGAGGCGTCGTGTCGGCGGTCAGGAACGCGAAGCTCACCCGGGACGCCGCGGCGTTCGACCTTCAGACGGCCATCGACACCGCGCTTCTCGACGTGCGCACCAAGTTCTACAACCTTCTGCTGGCCCGGGAGAAGATCCGGGTCGCCGAGGAGGACGTGCAGCTCTACGAGCACCAGCTGGCGGACACGAAGAACCAGTTCACGAGCGGCACCGTCTCCAACTTCGAGGTGCTTCGCGCGAAGGTGTTCCTCGCGAACGCCCAGCCCAACCTCATCACGGCCCGCAACGCCTACCGCATCGCGATCGAGCAGCTGCGCCAGTCGCTGGGGATGCCGGGGGCCGGCCCCTTCCCCGAGATCGCGGGGGACCTGAACTTCGAGCCTGCGACCTACGATTCCGACTCGGCGCTCGCCTCGGCCCACGAGCACCGGCCCGAGCTCCGGCGCCTCGGCAAGCTGCAGGACGCCGCCGAGGCGTCGGTGACCACGGCCCGGTCGGGCCTCTATCCCAGCCTCCAGGCGTTCGGCTCGTACCAGTGGATTGGATTCGGCTTCGCCAACCCGGCGTACGGGAACCTGAGCGCCAACGGGTGGGAGTTCGGGCTGCAGTCGACATGGTCGATCTTCGACGGCCGGGCGACCTACGGCAAGGTGCGCCAGGCGAAGTCGCAGCTTGAGCAGTCCCGCATCGCGATCGCGTCCGAGGAGCTGGAGATCGACGTCGAGGTGCGCCAGGCGATCTCGTCCCTCCAGGAGGCGGCGGAACTGGTCACCGCCTCAAAGCAGACCATCGACCAGGCCGATGAGGCCCTCCGGCTGGCCGTGGCAAAGTTCCACGCCGGCTCGGCGACCCAGCTCGACGTGCTCACCTCCCAGGTCTCGCTCACCCAGGCGAAGACCGATCAGCTGACGGCCAACTACAACTACCTCGTCGCCCTCGCCAACGTCAGGAAGGCGATCGGCCTAAGCGACGCCCTCGTGATCCCCTGACGCGGCGCCCGCGGGGGCGCCATCGGCGGGCTCGATAACCCGGCAATCCGGAAATATGAGGGCCAAGCAGATACTGCTCTTCTGCGCCGGCGCCGCCGGCTGCCTTCTCCTGCTGGCCCTGGGCGCGGCGCTGAGCCCGTCGGTCCAGACCTGGGCCGCGCGCACCCTCATCGCCTCGGTGGCGCGCCCGGGCTCCTCGGTGCGGCGGCTGTCGGTCGGTCTGGACCGGATGTCGCTGGAGGGCCTTCGCGTCGAGTTGGACGGGGGCGTCCTCAGCGTGCCGTCGGCCGACGCCGAGCTCGGGGTCGTCTCGGCCGGCCTCGGCAGGGGCGTGCACGTCAGGAGCCTCGTCGCGAAGGGCTGGACCCTGGATCTCGCCCGTTCGAGGCGGCCGGGCCCGCCCGGCGGCGGAGCCCGCGGATCCGGCAGGTCCGCGGCGGCGCGCGCCCTGGCGGGCGTTCTGGCTGCATTCAACGTGCCCGCCAACCTCTCGATCGACGGGGTCGACCTCGAGGGCCGCGTTATTCTTCCCGACCAGGGGGGGCTCCCGATGGGCAGGGCCCTCGTCATGATCGCGGGAGGCGGCTTGGCGGCGGGGCGCGAAGGCAGGTTCCTGTGCGGCGCGACCGCGACACTCGACGACGCCGCGGCGCCCGTGTCCGCCGTTGCGGTCCGGGGCACGCTCTCGGCGTCCATGGACCCGTCGGGGACATTCACGCAGGCGACGATCAAGGTGGGCGCGACGGCCAGGGGACGGCAGTTCCCGAGCGGGATCAGCCTGTCGGCGGAGGCGGTGGTGGCGCGGGACGCCGGCAACATGACGTACTCGCTTTCCCTCAGCAGGGCGGCGGGACGGATCGCCTCGATTGACGCCCGCAGCCTCGGCGGCTCGCGCAGGTTCGCAGGCGCGTGGCGGCTCGACCTAAAGGACACGGACATCGCGCCGTTCGCACTGGGGCGAAGCCTGCCCTCGTTCAGCGTGGCCGGCGACGGCACCTACGATCTCGCGACGGCGGCCCGCGACCTCCGCTCCCAGGGCAAGATAAGGGCCTCGGCCGACCGCCTTGGGGTCGTAGCCGACGGCCTCGCGGCCCTGGGCCGGGTCGACCTTGCCGCGGAATTCGACTTCGCCCTGGAGGGAACCTCGCTGCGCGTGGACAAGCTGGAGGCGAGCCTGTCCGGGGCGACGCCGGCGGCCTCGGTGCGGGCGCTCCAGCCCTTCGAATTCAACACGGCCTCGGGCGAACTCAAGGTGGCGGGCCCGGCCGGCGACCTGGTCGGGATCTCGGTCGAGGGAGTCCCTCTTTCCTGGCTGATGGGGACGGTGCCCGGCCTCGGCCTCGTCGGAAGCGATGCCCAGGGAGAGTTTGTCATCCGGGCCGAGGAGGGGCGCCTCGCGATGCGCACCCGGGCGCCGCTCTCGGCGACGGGCGTCTCGCTCTCGGTGTCGGGGCGGCCGATCGCCGCAGGCCTCGACGTGTCGGCGTTCCTTCTCGCCGACTACGCCCCGCAGGGCTGGCAGATCCAGCTGGCCCCCCTCGAGGTGCGCAGCCAGGGGATCGAGATGGTCTCGCTGGAGGCGCGCCTGGGCAGGCTCGCCGGGGCGACCGCCGCGATGAAGGCGGCGGGATCCTGGAGCGTGCGCCTGCCGGCCCTCCTCGAGCAGCCGTGCGCGGCCGGGCTCACCCGGCTGGCGAGCGGGGATGCGACCGGCAGCTTCGAGGCCAGCTTCGGATCGACGCGCGAGCTGCTTGTCAAGGTGGCGCTCCGGCAGCTCGGCCTTCCCGGGGGCGGGCCGGTCGCCCTGCCGTCGATCACGTCGGACATCCGCGCGGACGTCGAGGCGAACGGGCGCATCGCATTCAGCATCCCGCTTCACCTCGACTACGGGGCAAGGACCGCCGATCTGATGCTCTCGGGCCAGTTCTCCCGCGACCGGGACGTGCCGCTCATCGACGCCGCGCTCTCAGGGGCGGAGCTATCGGCCGACGATCTCGCGGCCGTCTCGGCCCTGTGGGGCTCCGGCGCTCCCGCGGCCGAGGCCGCCCAAGGCGCCCGCGCCGCGGAGGCCTCTGCGTTCTGGCCGGCCGTTCGCGGCCGGCTGTCGGTCAGGTTCAAGGCGCTGGCCTTCCCCCGGGTGAACATGCGCGACGTCCGGGGGGCGGTTGTCATGGAGCCGGCCTCGCTGCGCATCGAGTCCGGCACCGCCAGCATCGGGGACGGCAGCGCGGCGCGCCTCGACGGCGAGATCAGGTTCACGGCCGCGGCCGCCCGCCCATACGCGTTCTGGGCGAGCGTGGCCGTGGACAACGTGGCCTCTGCGCCCCTCTTCCGCGCGATGGACCCGGACAGGCAGCCGGACATAGACGGTCTGTTTGACATCAGCGGCCACCTCGCCGGGGAGGGAGGGGGCCTCGGCGATCTCCTCGACAGGGCCCAGGGCGACTGCAAGCTGTCCAGCAAGGACGGCAGGTTTCGCGCGCTCCGGACGGACGTGACCGAGGCGGTCAAGCAGATCCAGTCAAAGCTCGCCGGCGCGCTCGGCCCCGTGACGTCGCTCTTCGGAAAGAAGCCGGAGAAGATTGTCGAGGCGCTGGTCGAGACCGCAAGCGGGCTGTCGGAGATTCAGTACGACCAGCTGAACGTCTCCGCGGAACGCGGACCAGACTTGGGCATCCGGATTACCGAGCTCGCGCTCACAGCCCCGGAGGAGCGCATAACCGGTTCAGGGAAAATAACCTACGAGGAAGGCGTCCCGATCCGGGACCAGCCCCTGTCCCTGGACCTCGATCTTGCCGTCCGCGGCCGGGTCGCAAAGTTCATGGCCGCCGTGGGCATGCTCAAGGACGGGCAGGACGAGCTGGGCTACACCCAGCTTTACGAGCCCATCCACCTCGGGGGCACGCTCGGGAGGATCGACCAGAGCCAGTGGCGGGAGATGCTCATCCAGGCTCCCTTGCGCAAGGGGGGCGGTTTGATCGACAAATTGCTCGGCAGATGACCCGGGACGCGGCTAAGATGCGCCGAGCAGCGTCTTGAAACCCCTAGGCACCGTGCTAATCAGGTCGAGTCCAGTCGATCCTGCGGCGGCAGCGCCGCCGCATTCGAGCCATGGCCCGGCGCCCGCCGCCATGAGGAGACTATCCACGCTCCCCCTCTGGCTCGACGTCCCCATCGGGCTCCTGGCGCGCCTGCTCTACCGCGTCAAGGCGATCGGCGTGTCCAACGTGCCGGCCTCCGGCGGCGCGATCCTGATTGCCAACCACCTCTCCTACGTCGACGTGGTCGTGCTCCAGCTCGCCTGCCCCCGGCCGCTCCGGTTCGTCGCCTACGGGGGGCCGGGCACGTACAGGCTCCTGGACTGGATCTTCGAAAAGGCCGGGGCGATCGTGTTCACCTCGGAGTCGTCCCCGCAGTGGCTGCGAAGCACGGTCAAGGCGCTCAACGATGGCGAGCTTGTCTGCGTTTTCCCGGAGGGCGGCATATCCCGCACGGGCCAATTGATGGCGATACGCAAGGGCTTCGAGCTCATGGCGCGAACGGCGGGCGTCCCGGTCATTCCCGCCGCCATCGACGGGCTCTGGGGATCCGTCTACTCGTTCGCAGGAAACAAGTACCTCTGGAAGTCACCGCGCCTGCTGCCGACCCCGGTCTGCGTCGTGTTTGGGGAACCGATCCCCCACGAGAAGGTCGACTCGGCGACGGCGCGAAGGGCGCTCATGGACCTCGGGACGGTCGCGTTCCACGAGAGGCCGCTGCTGCGCAGGCACGTGGGCCGCGAGGTGGTGCGCGCGCTTGCGAGGCGCCCGGGCTCGGTCGCCCTCGTCGACCGCACCGCGGAGCGGAGGGTGCTCACGGCGGCCCAGCTGATAGCCGCCGCCGCCGTGCTGGCGCGGCGGCTCCGGGCGACGGTCCCCGAGAAGCGCGTCGGCATCGTCCTTCCGCCGGGCGCCGGCGCGGCGATCGCGAACCTTGGCGTGGTGTGCGCGGGGAAGGTCCCCGTGAACTTCAACTTCACCGTGGGGCGCGCCTCGGCCGCGTCGAGCATCGCCCTCTCGGGCGTCGGCACCATCCTGTCCGCCGACGCGATGCGCGCGCGCCTGACCGACTTCCCGTGGCCCGAGCGCACGCTCGACCTGCGCTCCGAGATCCAGGCGGCGGGCGGGAAGCCCGCGATGCTGCCGTGGCTGGCCGCCGCCTGGCTCCTGCCGAACCAGTGGGTCGCGAGCCTGATGGGCCTGCCGCGCACGGGCGACAGGCAGGAGGCGGCGCTCCTCTTCACGAGCGGCAGCATGGGGAACCCGAAGGGGGTCGTCCTCACGCACCGCAACCTGCTCGCCAACTTCGCGCAGATCTCGTCCATGTCCATCCTTCCCGACACCGTGACGATGCTCGGCTGCCTTCCGGTCTTCCACAGCTTCGGCTTCACGATCACGCTGTGGTATCCCCTGATTCGCGGATGCGGCCTCGTCACGACGCCGAGCCCGCTCGACACGCGGGCCATGGTCGACTCGATCCGCGAGGAGGGCGTGACCGTTCTCATCGGCGCGCCGACGTTCCTGCGCCCGCTCCTCAAGAGGGCGAAGCCCTCCGACCTGCGCTCGCTCGACCTCGTCGTCTCCGGCGCGGAGAAGCTGCCGGAGGACCTGCGCCGGGGATTCCTCGACGCCTTCCACCTCGAGATCCTGCAGGGCTACGGCCTCACCGAGACGTCGCCCGTCTCGAACGTGAACCAGCCGCATCCGCCGGTCACGACGCTGACGGCCGACGAGCAGATCGGGAAGAAGCCCGGCACCGTGGGGCGGCTGCTGCCCGGGATGGCGGCGCGCGCCGTCCACCCCGACACGGGCCGGGAGCTCGCGAGCGGCGAGACGGGGGTCCTGTGGCTCAAGGGTGCGAACGTCTTCTCGCACTACCTGGACGACGGGCCCGCCACGGGCGAGGCCCTTCGCGACGGCTGGTTTGTCACGCGCGACCTCGGCTGCATCGACGAGGACGGCTTCGTGACGGTGGAGGGCCGGCTCGCCCGGTTCTCGAAGATGGGCGGCGAGATGGTCCCCCACGGGACTATCGAGCAGAAGATCGCCGAGGTCTTCGGCATAGACCCGGGCGACGCCCAGCCGTTCGTCGTGGTGGGGATCCCCGACGAGACGAAGGGCGAGAAGCTCGTGATCATAACGACGCTCGAGTTCTCGGTCACCGAGATAAAGGACAGGCTCGCGGCCGCCGGCTTCCCCAACCTCTGGATCCCCCGCACCGTGCGCAAGGTCGACGCGATCCCCTTCCTCGGGACGGGAAAGCTCGACATCGACGGGTGCCGCCGGATCGCGATGGAGGCCGCCGCCTGAGCCCATGGCGCCCGCCGCCGAGACGGGGATCGTAGACGCCCACATCCACCTGTACCCTGCGGAGGTCGCGGCCGACCCGGCCGCGTGGGGCCGGGCGCGCGGCGAGCCCGGGTGGACGCGGTGCGTGGCGCCCTCGGGAGGGAGCTCCATCCAGGGATGGGCCGATCCCGACGCGCTCATCGCCGACATGGACGAGGCGGGCGTTGGCGCGTGCGTGATGCAGGGCTGGTACTGGGAGCGCCAGGAGACGTGCGACCTTCAGAACGGATGGTACGCGCAGTGGACGCGGAGGCACCCCGGCCGGCTGATGGGCTTCGCGGCCGTCCAGCCCGCGGCGGGCGCAAAGGCGATCGAGGCCCTGGAGCGGGCCCTCGACTCGGGACTGTGCGGCGTGGGGGAAATCCTGCCCCAGGCACAGGGATTCGAGCTGGAAGGCCCCCTGTGGAGGCGCGTTGTGGAGACCGCCATCCGCCGCGGCGTCCCGATAACCCTCCACGCGACGGATCCCCGGGCGCCCGCGGCTGCCGGTCCGAAGACCCCGCTCGACGCCTACGTCCGCATGGGGCGCGAATACCCCGAGGCGAGGTTCATCCTGGCCCACTGGGGAGGCGGCCTGGCGCTGCGGGATCCGCCGCCGGGCGGGGAGCTCCCGGCCAACGTGTACTTTGACACCGCCGCGTCGCCGCTGCTGTACGATCCGGGGGTGTTCCGCCGGGCCGTGGACCGGGTCGGGGCCGGGAGGATCCTGTACGGCTCGGACTATCCCCTCATCCTCTATCCGAGGCAGCCGGGCCGGCGCGGGTTCAAGCGGTTCCTCGACGAGATCGCGCGGTCCGGGCTGAGCGACGGCGAGCGCGCGGCTATTCTTGGGTCGAACATCCGCCGGCTCCTGGCGCCGGGCATGGGCCGCGGCGCGGATTCCGGTGCCCGTTGAGGCAAGGGCGGCCCCGCCACTCCCTACCTTCGCCCCCGACGGGCGCCGTCAGGTCGGCGGCCGCGCGGGCCGGCAGCCGCCTCACGGCGGCGAGGCGACGGGCAGCCCGATGAAGCTGGCCTGCTGCGGCTCGTGGTGGACGCGCTGGTTGGCCGTCCTGTAGTCCTCCGGCTTCTCCCAGAAGACGTTCGGAACGAAGGTCTGCGGGTTGCGGTCGTAGAGCGGAAACCAGCTCGACTGGACCTGAACCATCATCCGCGCGGCCCCATGCGCCCCTAACGCCAGGAGTATCCGAGCCCCACCAGGAAAATGTCGGAGTCCCTGTTGTAGTTGCTGGTAACGCGGTCCCAGATCACCCGCGTGATCCAGTGGTCGGACAGTCGCCTTGCTATTGTGAGGGAGACAAGCGGCGCGACGGCGGCGGGATTCTGCAGCCCCACGTTCAGCGTCTGGCCCGAGCTTATCGGGTGCTTGCGGTCGATGAAGATATACGGGCCCACCCCTATGCCGACCGACGTGCTGTCGTCAAAGAAGGTGTTGACCGGCCACAGCTGAAAGGCGACTCCGCTCCTGCGGACGATCTGCGGGTCGCCCTCATAGGTGAACGATGCCGTCCCGTCGAGATGCGGCAGGATGCCCTGTCGATACTCGACCGCGCCCGCCAGGGCCTTCTGGCTCAAGAGGGTGTTCACGACGCTTTGGCCCCCGAACACGGCGAGCTGCGGCTCGGTGACGTAGCCTGCATCCTGCGTGGCGCCCTTGCTGGGCTCCTCGCCCTTCGGGCGCCTGTGCGGTCCGAACCAGTAGCCCATGCCCACGGCGGCAGTGGTCGTCCTCACGTCGCTCGTGGGACTGATGCGGTTGACCATCACCCGATAGAACCACCGATCGGAGAGGTATCCCGTGAGGGAGAAGCTCACAATGAGCGCCGTTCCGTGGACGTCCAACGAGTTGCCGGCCACCGATGGCTCCGTGTCGTAATAGTAGTAGGCGCCGGCGCCAAGCGAGACCGCGACATGACCATTCAGGAATGGCAGGTTTCCCCATCCCTCCCAGGCCGTTCCGTCGCGGTAGTGGCCGGGCATATGGCCCTCGTTGATGTAGTCGATCGAGGAGGCGAAATTCTCGTAGAAGTCCTGGCGGTAGTCGATCTGCCACGTGTAGGTCGAGTTCTTGACGCCCTCCTCGGACGTTATGCCTCCCAGGAGGGAAAGCTCCTGCCCGTCGAGCTTCAGGCAGGCGAGAACCAGGAAGAGGGCGGACAGCTTCCAAGCATTGATCGAATGGCGCATGGTTTTGGCGGGCTGGGCAGACGGGTCTTGGTGAGGTTGGCTCAAATTGGATCGCTGGCACGAACGCGCGAGCCAGACGGCATCATCCGTTTGGAACGCGGGTACCCTCCCTCATACTAGGGCGCGGCCTGCCGATTTCGATAGGGTGTTTACCCACCCTCTCGGGTTATGCCGGCTCCGCCATGGCTTCCCCGACGGGAGGGTTTCGATTGGGGCGGGAATCGGCCTGGAGACTGCCCGGGATTGCCGGGGCGGCGGTCGGCCGGCGGCACCCCGGGGGATTGCCCGGCTCCTTCGCCAAGGGAATGGAAAAGGCCGCCCTGCGGCGGCCTTGGTGATCCGAAGTCGTGGTGCTCGACTTCAGGTCTTCATGATTCTGCGGCCGGCCGGGCGATTCTTGACGAGGCCCTTGCCACCGCGCGACTTCGCGGCACGTCGCTTTGCGGCGGTCATTCTGCCGCCCCTGCTCTTTTTAGCCATGATTGATACCTTTGTTGGTTGCTCTTGATCCTGCCTTGACGCGCCATTTTGCGCCGGGCGGCGGCGGCAGTCGATGGGGTGTTACCCGACTGCGGCGCCAGGGCCGCTTCCGGCAGCCCAAGAGGAAGGGAGGGCAGGGCCTTGCCGGCGGAACCCCGAGGCAAGATCCGAGGCTTCCACCGCTGCGATGAACCCTTCAGATCCGACTATTCGGGGGAATTGAACCGCAGCCGTCATGCCCGAGCAAAAAAATTCCGCAGAAAGTCATCGAAGAGCTGAACCGCCTGGCGACCGGGAGCTCGCGGCCGCGCACTCGTATCTCGCGCTGCCGGTGTGGCGCGATGCATGCACCGGTTCATCAACGAACACGCTGGAGAAAAGGCATGGTCCGCGGAAATGGTGGAGCGTTCTGGTCGCGACGTGCGCCGGCGGCGCATCCGACCTGGACCGCCACATAGAACGACACCTCGAAATGGAAGCAAGGGAAGTGCCGGGCGACGAATAGGCGCCGGCGCGGGAAGCCGTGGTCCACCACGCTCGCCCGGACGATGGCGTCGCCGGCAGTGGTGGGGCCATCCCCAGGCCCGGCGACCCCGTGACGCGGGTCTTGCGCCCGTGCGCCCGGGCGTGTAGCGCAACTGCAACCGATGGATTTTTCCTCCGCCACAAGGCAACTGAGGAGCGAGCTCGGCCCGCGGGTTGTTCGAACCGACAGGGACACCAGGCGGGCCGCGTCGTTCGACAGCAGCAAGATCGCGTTCGCGCCGCGGGCGGTCGTGTTCCCGCGCGGGCGAGCGGACGTCGCCGCGGTCCTGGCGCTGGCCAACCGGCACCGCGTGCCGGTCACGGTCAGGGGCCGGGGCACGAGCCTCACGGGCTCGGCCGCGCCGCTGCGCGGCGGCTGGGTGCTCGACCTGCACCGGTGGAACGGGATCAGGATCGACGCGCAGGCCGGCCTTGCGCACGTCCAGGCGGGGGCGACCGTCGAGAGGATCCAGGCCGCGGCCGACGAGCGGGGCTGGTTCTACCCGCCCGACCCCGCGTCGAAGCGGTACTGCACGATCGGCGGCAACATCGCCTGCAATGCCGGGGGGATGCACGGGGGCAAGTACGGCGTCACGCGCGACTTCGTCCTCGCGCTCAAGGGCTTCCTCCCCACGGGCGAATGGGTCGAGTGGGGAGCGCCCACCAAGAAATTCTCGGCCGGGTTCAACCTGCGCGACCTCTGGATCGGGAGCGAGGGAATGCTCGGGATCGTCACGGACGCCGTCCTCAAGCTCATCCCGAGGCCCGCGGCGCGCTGGACGCTCCTCGTGGCGTTCCGGACGGAGCCGGACGCCTTCAGGGCCGTGCTGGCCCTCTTCGCGATGCGCGTGCAGCCGGCGATCTGCGAGTTCCTGGACCGGTACTCGGTCGAGTGCGCCGAGCGCGCCACCGGGAGGAGCGTGTTCAAGGGGCAGGCGGGCCGGCCGGTCGTCCTCCTGGAGTTCGCCGGCGGTTTGGCCGAGGTGAGCGAGCAGCGGGCCATGGCACTCCGGTGGGCGCGCCGGCACGGGCTCGCCCACAGGGCGGCCCGGAGCCGCAGGGAGGCCGCGGGCCTCTGGGAGGTGCGGCGCCGGTGCTCGGGCGCCATGTTCGAGCTCGGCGACTCGAAGCTGAACGAGGACGTTGTCGTCCCGATGAGAAGCTACGTGCGTTTCGCCCGCTTCCTCGAGGGCCTGCGCAGGTCGTCCGGCCTGCCGATCCCCACGTTCGGCCACCTGGGCGACGGCAACCTCCACGTCAACATCATGTACCACGCCGCCGACCCGGCGCAGCGCCGCGCGGCCACGCGCGCGGTCCGCCGGCTGATGGAGGAGGTGGTCGCGCTCGGCGGGGCGATCTCGGGCGAGCACGGGATCGGCCTCGCGAAGTCGCCGTTCCTCAGGCTCCAGCATCCCCCGGCGGCGGTGAGGGCGATGAGGGCGGTGAAGCGCGCCCTCGATCCCCGCGGAATCCTCAATCCGGGAAAGATGTTCGAGGTGTTCCGCGTGTGGGAGCACAGCCGGCTCGACGTCCGGCTTCCGTGGGACCACTCGTGAGGCCGCCTTTTGCGTTTGCCCGCGATTGCGCGGCTCTCTCCACTTGGAGGGCTCAATGTATCTAAAGGCTCTAAGGCTTCACGGCTTCAAGTCGTTCGCGGACCCGACAACGCTCATGTTCGAACCCGGCGTGACGGCCATCGTCGGCCCGAACGGGTGCGGCAAGTCCAACATCGCGGACTCGATACGCTGGGTCCTGGGCGAGCAGAGCCCGAAGGCCCTGCGGGGCGGCAAGATGCAGGACGTCATCTTCGAGGGCGCCGACACGCGCAAGCCGTCGCAGCTCTGCGAGGTGTCGATGCTGCTTACGGAGTGCGAGAAGCAGCTCGGCAGCGAGTTCCACGAGGTCGAGATCGCCAGGCGCGTCTACAGGGACGGCCAGGGCGAGTACCTTTTCAACGGCCAGCCCTGCCGCCTGAAGGACATCCACCAGCTCTTCATGGACACGGGCGTCGGCAGGACGAGCTACTCGATCATGGCCCAGAACCAGATCGACCAGATCCTGTCGTCGAAGCCCGAGGAGAGGAGGTCGGTGTTCGAGGAGGCCGCCGGGATCACCAAGTACAAGAGCCAGAGGCGGGAGGCCATGGGCAAGCTCGCCCTGACGGACCAGAACCTGGCCCGCGTGTCGGACGTGGTCGCCGAGATCGCCCGGCAGATCGGGAGCCTCAGAAGGCAGGCCTCCAAGGCCATGCGCTACCGGCGCCTCGGCCACCGCCTGCGCCACCTCAGCCTCGCGCTGAGCGCGTTCCAGCACGGCGCGCTCCTCGAGTCGCTCGGCGCCCTCGAGGGCAAGCTCGCGGGCATGCGCGCGGAGGCGGATCGGCGCCGGACGGCGCTCGACGCCCAGCAGTCCGAGCTCGAGGCGAGGAAGGCGGACCGCAGCAGGCTCAACCAGCGGGTGCAGGACGCCCAGCAGGCCGTCTACGACCTGCGGTCGCAGAGGGAACGCGCGGAGAGCGAGGCGAGCCTCGCGCAGACGAAGCGGGCGGGCCTCGCCGACCGGCTCGCCGGGACCCGCGACACGCTGGGCGAGCTCGAGATGCAGCTGCGCGAGGTCTCGGCCCAGGTGGACACCGGCTCCCAGGACAAGCAGATGCAGCTCGGCCTGCTCGGCAGCAGCGACGCCGTCTACCAGCAGCACAACCGGGAGCTCGGCGTCGCGGAGGGCGAGCTCAAGAGGCTCGAGCAGGAGCTCCAGCAGGCGAAATTCGAGCTCCTGCAGCTCGACAGCGCCGTGGCCAGGCTGCGCACGGACTCGTCCGGCTTCGAGGTCGACCAGAAGACCAGCATCCACCGGCACGACGCGCTTGCGGCGGAACTGCGCCGCGCCTCCGAGGAGGCGCGGGCCGCGGCGTCCGCCGCCGCGGAGGCCGCCTCCCGGTCCCAGGAGACCCTTGCCGCGAAGCTCGGCGCGGACGAGTCGGCCGCGGCGGCGCAGCTGGGCGTCGCCGACGCGACGCGGGATTTCCGCGAGGTCCAGCGGACGCTCCAGGAGACGGACCGGCAGATCGCCCAGCGCGGCGCGCGCCTCAGGCTCCTGCAGCAGCTGCAGGAGCGCTGGGAGGGGTTCGGCGAGGGGGCGAAGGCGGTCCTCCAGGGGAGGCTCGCGGGGGCTCTGGCGGGCGCCGCGGCGACGCCGGTCACCCAGGGGATCGAGGTGAGACCCGAGTTCGGGCCAGCGGTCGAGGCGCTCCTCGGCTCGGCCGCGGAGGCGATCCAGGTGACCGACGTCGCCACGGCCCGCAGGATCCTCGCCCAGCTTGAGCAGGAGCAGATCGGGTCGGTCATCCTTAGGATCGCCGAGTTCGGCGCGGGCGCCGGCCCGGCGCCGGAGCTTCCCCCGGGGGTGGCCCCCGCGACGGCCGCGCTGGACCGGATCGCCGACGCCCATCCGGCCCGGGCGGTGCTCGCCTCGTGCTATGTCGCCGATGACCTGGGCGCCTTCCTGGACTTCTGGCGGGCCCACCCTGAGTTCCCCTTCCTGGCGGTCGCGACGAGGAAGGGGGAGGTGGTCGACCGGCGCGGCCTCGTCTCGGGCGGGCACGCCAACCCTAAGGCGCGCGCAAACAGCATCGTCCAGCGCGACATCGACCTGCGCGAGACCGCCCGCCTGCTTGCCGAGGACCAGCTGCGCCACGACGGGCTGCGCGCCCAGAGCGACGCGCTGAACGCCGGGATCGCGGCGGCCGAGCGGGAGCTCGAGGAGCGCCGGGCGGCCGTCATGAGCTCGACCCAGGCGGTCGCGGCCGCCCAGGCGGAGGAGCGCAACGCGCGGCGCGCGGCCGACGATTCGGCCGGGCGCGTGGCGCGGATGGAGCGCGAGCTCGCGTCCCTGGAGCACGCGCGGGCCGAGGCGCAGGCCCGCTGGGAGAAGGCCCGGGCGGACCTCGCGGGCTCCGAGGCCGCGGCCGCGGCGCACCGGGGCGGAATCGAGCAGCTCGAGGCCCGGCTGGTCTCGGCGCGGGCGGAAAGGGACGTGAAGCGCGAGTCGGTCGCCCAGGCCAGGCTCGAGCTCGCCGAGCGACGCCAGAAGGTGGAGGTCATCGACAGGGGCCTCGGCGAGATGGAGCGGCGCCGCGGGCAGATAGGCGAGCTTCTCCTCCAGCGCCAGCAGGAGATCGAGGCGTGGACCGACCAGGTGGCGGCGCTGGAGAGGGAGGAGGCCGGGCAGCGCTCGAGCGCCGAGCGGATATCCAGCACGCTTTTGGTTGCCCAGGAGCAGGTGGAGAAGATCCGCGCCGGGCTCGTCGAGGTCGAGGGCCAGATCGGCGGCCTCGACGCCTCGCAGGCGGCGCTCCGCCAGGAGTCCGACGCGGCGCACGAGGAGCTGAGCGCACACGAGGTCCGGCTGGCGGAGGGCCGCCAGCGGGCCGCCTTCCTCGCGGAGGAGGTGGCCCGCGAGTTCCAGGCCGACCTCGCCGCAGTCGGATGGAGGGAGACGCTCTGGCGCGCCGACGACGAGCCGGCGGGTCCCAAACCGCGCGACCTCGACGAGGACGAGGACGCCGCCCCGGTCGTGCGCCGCCCGAGGAAGAGGCGCCCGGAGAACCCCTCCGAGGCCGACCTGGCGGCGCTAGACTCGACGGACTGGGAGGCGGTCAAGGCCGAGGTGGAGGCGCTCAGGCAGCGGATGGGAAGCATGGGCGCCGTCAACCTGGTCGCGATCGAGGAGTACTCCGAGCTGAAGCAGCGCCACGACTTCCTCGAGGCCCAGAGCTCGGACCTCACCCGGGCGCGTGTCGAGCTGCTGGCGGCGATCGACGAGATCAACCAGACGTCGCAGAAGCAGTTCGCGGTCACCTTCGAGCAGGTCTGCAGGAACTTCGAGTTCACGTTCCAGACCCTCTTCGGGGGCGGGCGCGCCGCCATCGAGCTCGTCGAGGCCGGCGACATCCTGGAGAGCGGGATCGAGATCGTCGTGCAGCCGCCGGGGACCCGCCTGAAGAACATGCTGCTCCTGTCCGGGGGCCAGCGCACGCTGACCGCGGTCGCGCTCCTGTTCGCCCTCTACCTGGTCAAGCCCTCTCCGTTCTGCCTTCTGGACGAGCTCGACGCCCCGCTCGACGAGTCGAACATCGGCCGGTTCACCGAGCTGCTCAGGAAGTTCGTCAAGGACTCGCAGTTCATCATCATCACCCACAACAAGCGCACGGTGGCCGCCGCGAACGCGATCTACGGCGTAACGATGGAGGAGCGGGGCGTCTCGAAGACGGTCTCGATGAGGTTCAACCACGAGCGCGGGGAGGCGGAGGCGCGCCATCCCGCGACGGTCGCCGACTCGGTGCGCAGCGCGGTGGCGCTCGTGCCGGCCCAGGCAGAGACCGGCGCCTGAGGGCGCCCCGGCCATGGCGAAATGGCTTCTTGTCGACGGGTTCAACCTCGCCTACCGCTGCTTCTTCGCGATCCCGGAACTGGCGCGGGCCGACGGATTCCCGACGAACGCGCTCCACGGGTGGGTGAAGTCGCTGTGGCGCCTCGAGGACCAGGAGAAGCCCGAGAGGGTCCTCGTCTTCTTCGACCTCGGGGGGGCGCAGGACAGGCTGGCCCTTCTTCCCGAGTACAAGGCGCAGCGCGAGGAGATGCCCGATCCCCTGGCAAAGCAGATACCGGTCATCAAGTCCCTCACGCGCGCCATGGGCCTCGGCGGCGTCGAGCAGGACGGCGTAGAGAGCGACGACCTGCTCGCGTCGTACGCGGCGGCGCTCGCCGGCCGGGGACACGAGGTCCTGATCGTCAGCTCCGACAAGGACTTTGCGCAGGTCGTCGGCGACCGGGTCCGAATCATCCTGCCGCCCCCGTCGGCCAACCCGAAGCTCGGCTGGCGCCTGATGGACGCGGCGGGCGTGGTCGAGAAGTTCGGCGTGCCCCCGTCCCAGATCGCCGACTACCTGGCGCTCGTCGGCGACTCGTCGGACAACATCCCTGGCGTCCCCGGGGTGGGGCCGAAGACGGCGGCAAAGTGGCTCGGCGCGTTTGGAAACCTCGAGGGCGTGATCCTCGCGGCGGACCGGATCGAGCCCGAGCGGTTCCGGGCGGCGGTGGCTTCCTCGGCCGGCATGCTGCGCAGGAACCTGAAGGTCACGACGCTCAACCTGTCTCTGCCGCCGCCGGCGGCCGAGGCGGCCAGCGCGCAGCCGGGCGAACTCTACCGGATCCTCGAGAGCATGGAGATGAGGTCGACCCTCGCCGAGGCCCGCCAGCGCTACGGCCAGCCCGAGCTGTTCTGAGCGGCCGGGGCCGGACCCCGCGCCCCCTCAGGCGCCCTTCTTCGAGGCGCGCTTCGGATCGAAGATGTAGCCTATGCCGTGGACCGTCTGGAAGTCCGCCAGGTCGAGGCCCTTATTCTTGAACACCTCGCGGACCTTGACGACGTACTGGTCGAGCGAGCGGCTCCTCACGTCCGCGTGCTGGCCCCAGACGGAGTGGATCAGCGCCTTTCGCGTGATCACCTCGCCGGGATGCTCGTTCAGGTAGGAGAGGATCCCGATCTCCTTGCGGCCGATTGTGGTGATCTCCCCGTCCGGAAACGTGATCTCGAGGCGCAGGGGCGTGATCTTCGCGCCGCAGAAGTCAAACGGCTCGTCGCTCACGCGGACGTTCTTCGTCAGGTTCATGTCCTCCTTGTAGTCGGCCCTGCGGAGCACGGCCCTGATGCGGGCGACAAGCTCGGCGTAGCTGAACGGCTTGGTCACGTAGTCGTCCCCGCCCAGGTCCAGCCCGTGGATCTTGCTGGCCTCCTCAAGGTTGCCGGTGAGGAAGATGACCGGGACCGTGATGTTCGACGCCTTCAGGTCCTCGTAGAGCTCGAAGCCGGACTGGTCGGGCAGGACGAGGTCGAGGAGGATCAGGTTCGCGAAATTCCGCTGCAGGAACTTCATGGCATGGGCGGCGCGGTTGCAGACTTGCACCCGCATGCCCGCCCGCTCGAGGTACTGGGCGATCAGATTGGCCAGATCCTGCTCGTCCTCGACCACTACGATGAGAGGCTTGGGGCTTGGCCGCGTCGGCGATGGTACTGGCATAACCGGTGTCACGGAGTTTTTACATTGATGAGGATCGATGTCAATCAGTGTGAGCCCGAGCATTTTGCTTGAACGATCCCATTGACAGGCGACAGCTTGGGTCCCTGTGCCCGACAAGAAACCCATTCTGATGCTTGGCCTGCCGAAGGGCAGCCTTGAGGAGTCCACCCGCGGCCTTTTCGCAAAGGCGGGCTGGAGGATTACAACGGATTCACGGTCCTACCGACCGTCCATCGACGACCCGGAGCTCGACGGCCGATTCGTCCGCGCCCAGGAGGTCAGCCGCTACGTGGAGCACGGGTTCTTCGACTGCGGGCTGACCGGCCTGGACTGGATCCAGGAGAACGGGTCCGATGTCGTCGAGGTCTGCGATCTGATCTACAGCCGCGCCTCCGTAACCAAGTCGCGCTGGGTGCTTTGCGTGACCGAGGACTCACCGGTGCGGGTGCCCGGGGACCTCGCGGGCAAGCGGGTGGCCACCGAGCTGGTCAACACCGTGAAGCGCTACTTCGAGGCGAAGAAGATCCCTGTCGAGGTCGAGTTCTCGTGGGGAGCGACCGAGGTCAAGGTCCCCGACCTTGTCGATGCGATCGTCGACATCACGGAGACGGGCTCGTCGTTGCGCGCCAACAAGCTGCGGATCGTCGACACGCTCCTCGAGACCAACACGAAGCTGATCGCCAACCGGAAGGCGTGGTCGGACCCGGTCAAGCGCAGGAAGATCGAGACGATCGCGCTGCTGGTCCGGGGAGCGCTGGAGGCCGAGTCGAAGGTTGGCCTAAAGATGAACGCCCCGAAGAAGGCGCTCGACGCCATCATCAGGGCGGTCCCGTCCCTGCGCAACCCGACGGTCGCCCCGCTGAGCAACCCGGAGTGGGTCGCCCTGGAGACGATCATCGACGAGAGCGTCGTGCGCGAGATACTGCCGAGGCTCAAGGAGCTCGGGGCCGAGGGCATCGTCGAATACCCGCTCAACAAGGTCGTCTACTGAGATGGGAAAGGTCACGCTCGGGCTTCTCCAGCACGCCTGCTCGGACGATCCGGCGGCCAACCTTGGAAGGGCGCTCTCCCTCGCCGGCGAGGCCGCGCGCCTCGGCGCTAACATCATCTGCACCCAGGAGCTCTTCCGTTCGCAGTACTTCTGCCAGGAGGAGAACCACGGGAACTTCAAGCTGGCGGAGCGGATACCGGGCCCGACCACAGAGGCCTTCCGGGAGCTTGCGAGGAAGCACGGCGTCGCGGTCGTCGCCTCAATCTTCGAGAAGCGGGCGAGCGGGCTTTACCACAACACGGCCGCCGTCATCGACGCGGACGGGAAGCTGCTGGGCATCTACCGGAAGATGCACGTGCCCGACGACCCGCTCTACTACGAGAAGTTCTACTTCGCGCCGGGGGACACCGGGTTCCGGTCCTGGAAGACCAAGTTCGGCAGGGTGGGCGTCCTCATCTGCTGGGACCAGTGGTTTCCGGAGGCGGCCCGCCTGACCGCGCTCCAGGGCGCCGAGATCCTCTTCTACCCGACGGCGATCGGCTGGCACCCGCGCGAGAAGAGGAGGCACGGGGCGGTCCAGCACGACGCCTGGGAGACGATCCAGCGCTCCCATGCCGTGGCAAACGGCTGCTTCGTGGCCGCGTGCAACCGGATCGGGCGCGAGAGGCTGCGGGGAGGGGCCGGGATCGAGTTCTGGGGCCAGAGCTTCGTCGCCGGGACGAGCGGGCAGGTCCTGGCGAGGGCCTCGGCGTCGAGGCAGGAGGTACTCCTGGCGCGGATCGACACCGCGGAGGTCGACGCCACGCGCACGCACTGGCCGTTCCTGCGCGACCGCAGGATCGACGCCTACGGCGACCTGGCGAGGCGCTTCCGCGACTAGGCGCCCGGGACCATGCGCGCCGCGCTCGAGACGCCCGCCGCGCTCGGCTTCAGGATGCCCGCCGAGTGGGAGCGCCAGGAGGCCGTCTGGCTGTCCTGGCCGCACAAGCGCGCGACCTGGCCGGGGAATTTCCGGCCGATCCCCGCCAAGTTCGCCGAGGTCGCCATGCACATCAGCCGGCGCGAGAAGGTCAGGCTCAACGTCGCCCCGCGCCTCCGGGGGCGGGCCCGCTCGCTGATCGCGCGGGCGGGGGCCGACATGGCCAACGTCGAGTTCTACGACCACCCCACGAACGATGCGTGGTGCCGCGACCATGGGCCGATATTCGTGAGGAACGCGCGCACGGGGGAGGTGGCCCTGACGGACTGGGTGTTCAACGCCTGGGGCGGGAAGTACTCCCCGTTCGACCTGGACGACCGGATCCCCGGGAGGATCGCCCGGGCCCTCGGCCTGCGCCGCTTCGAGAGCGCCATGGTGCTCGAGGGCGGCTCGATCGACGTCAATGGGAGCGGGCTCCTGCTCACGACCGAGTCGTGCCTCCTGAACCCGAACAGGAATCCCGGGCTCACGCGCGGGCAGATCGAGCGCAACCTCAGGGACTTCCTCGGCGTGGGCACGGTCGTCTGGCTCGGCGCGGGGATCCTCGGGGACGACACCGACGGGCACGTCGACGACCTGGCGCGCTTCTTCGGCGAGAGTGGCATCCTGGCCGCCGTCGAGCGCGACCCGCGCGACCCGAACCACCGCGCCCTCGCCGAGAACCTGGAGCGCCTGCGCGCCCTGAGGACACCCTCCGGGGCCCCGTTCAGCATCGCGGAGCTCCCGATGCCCGCCGCCCGGCGGTACCGGGGCCGGAGGCTGCCGGCGACCTACGCGAACTTCCTCGTGATCAACGGGGCGGTCCTCATGCCGTCCTTCCGCCAGCCCCGGCGCGACCGGGAGGCGCAGGAGGTGCTCGCCTCGTGCTTTCCGGGCAGGGAGGTCGTCCCAATTGATAGCTTGGAACTGGTCTGGGGCCTCGGTACCCTGCATTGCATCTCGCAGCAGCAGCCCGCGTCCAACCCATGAGAATCCTCCCTGCAATCGCAGCATGTTGCGCGCTGGCCGTGGGGGCCGGGTGCGAATCCGGGGTCGAGGACACGGTGCGGTCCGCGCTCGGACCGCGGGAGGCGCCCCGGTCGCGCGTGTTCCAGGCCGACCAGAGGGCGGCGTACGAGGCGGCGAGGGCGGCGGCCGACGAAATGGGCTACCGGTACGTGAGGGGAGGGCCGGCGGAGGGCGAGCTCTACGAGCTCAGCGCGATTACCGGCGGAGACGACGCGGGCGGCTCCAGGCAGATCTCGATGAGGGTGCGCCTGAACTCGCAGGCCGAGGGGTCCACCGAGGTGACCGTGGCGCTCAACGAGATAATCGAGTCTGATTCGAAGGCCAGCGCGCCTGGAATGGCCACGGAGACGCCCTTGCGCGACACGGCCCTTTACGAGGTCTTTTTCCGCAACCTGCAGAACGCGCTCAATGCGCCGCACAAGGGGTAGGTGCCGCTAGTGGCTAGGCACTAGTATTTTACGTTTTTTTTCTGGGTCCGGATCCGATCCGGGGTAGTTTGTGCTTGCGGAATCGGCGGATGGGATGGGATTGTGAACATTCGCGGCAGTTCCTATCGGCCGGACCGGCGCGGCCGCGATGCTCCCGCCGGTCCCGAATAAAACGCAACCGTCAACCCGTGGCCGAAAGGCCTGCCGTGGTGGCCGGAACGCTCCGGAGCAGGCGCGCCGTCCGCCCGTTCCCGCATATGAGTTCCGTAATGCAAGATCTGCTCGCGCAGTCGTCCTTCGACAAGCTCAAGGAGGGCGCAATCGTCCCGGGCACCATAACCGAAGTCCGCCAGAACGAGGTCGTTGTAGACATCGGCGGCAAATCCGAAGGCGTCATCCCCGCCAACGAGTTCATCGACATAGGCGACCTGCAGATCGGCTCGACGATCGAGGTGCTCGTCGAGAAGCTCGAGGACCGCAACGGAAGCCCGATCCTGTCGTACGACAAGGCCGAGCAGAAGAAGAACTGGGACAACATCCTCACCAGATTTCCCGAGGGCTCCGTCGCCACGGGCCGCGTCAAGGCCAAGGTCAAGGGAGGGCTCATCATATCGATCGGGGTCGACGCCTTCATGCCGGCCTCGCACATCGACGTGCAGCCTCCCAAGAACCTGGACCAGTACGTCGGCCAGACGTACGACTTCAAGGTCCTCAAGATCAACCTCGACAGGAAGAACATCGTTCTTTCCCGCCGCGAGCTGATCGAGCAGCAGCGCACGGAGAAGCGCCGCGCCCTCCTCGACTCCATCCAGCCCGGGCAGTTCCGGAAGGGAATCGTCAAGAACATCACCGACTTCGGCGCCTTCATCGACCTCGACGGCATGGACGGACTGCTGCACATCACCGACATGAGCTGGGGCCGGATCTCGCACCCGAGCGAGATGCTCAAGCAGGGCGAGGAGATCGAGGTGATGATCATCGAGGTGAACCGCGAGAAGGAACGCGTCTCGCTAGGCCTCAAGCAGACCACGAAGAACCCGTGGGATGAGATCGACCGCAAGTTCCCCGTGGGCGCCAAGGTCCACGGCAAGGTGGTGAACCTCGTCCCCTACGGCGCCTTCGTCGAGATCGAGCCGGGCGTCGAGGGGCTGGTGCACATCACGGAGATGTCCTGGACCAAGCGCATAGCGAAGCCCTCCGAGCTGCTCAAGGTCGGCCAGGAGCTCGACGCGGTCGTCCTCGGAATCCAGAAGGAGGAGCAGAAGATCTCGCTTGGGCTGCGCCAGCTTGAGCCCAATCCCTGGGACATGGTCCGCCACAACTACCCGATAGGCGCGCGCGTCCGCGGCAGGGTGCGCAACATGACGACCTACGGGGCCTTCATCGAGCTCGAGGAGGGCATCGACGGCATGGTCCACGTCTCGGACATGAGCTGGACCCGCAAGGTCAACCATCCCTCCGAGGTCCTGAAGAAGGGCGACGACGTGGACGCCATCGTGCTCGACATCGATCCCCAGCAGCAGCGGATCAGCTTGGGCATGAAGCAGCTGGCGACAGACCCCTGGTCGGACATCGACAGCTTCTTCAAGATCGGAGACGTCGTGGAGGGCACCGTCACCAAGGTGACCTCGTTCGGGGCCTTCGTGGAGCTGAAGGACGGCATCGACGGGCTGGTCCACATCTCGCAGATAAGCGAGGAGAGGATCGAGAAGGTGAAGGATGTCCTCAAGCCCGAGCAGAAGGTCACGGCGCGCGTGATCAAGATCGACCGCGAGGAGCGCAGGCTCGGGCTGTCGATCAAGGCCGCCAACTACAGCGCCGACCAGCTTGCGGCCGAGACCGCCTCCTATGAGGCCCTCAACCGCGGCGCGACCAACGACATGATGAACCTCGGCGACATCCTCGACGAGGCGTCCAAGAAGGGCGAGTAGGCCCGCCTGCCGCCTCAGCCCGCGCCGCGCCCGCTCTTTCTCGACTTCGACTCGATAAACTCGCGGATGACCGTCATGCGCTCGCGCTGGCGGTCCTCCTGCTCGACCTCGTCGGCGTTGCGCACGGCCTCGTTCTTCGCCATGGCCCGGCGCATCTTTCCCAGCGCGATGTACTCGAGCTGGCGGATGCGCTCGCGGGTCACGTTGAAGCGGCGGCCCACCTCCTCGAGGGTGAGCTCGTCGTTGCCGTCGAGGCCGAAGCGCATGCGGATGATCTCCGCCTCGCGCTTGTCGAGCGACCCGACCATCGAGTGCAGGTCGAGATTGAGGTTCTTGTCGCGAAGGTGGTCGAACGGGCTCGCGGCGTTCTCGTCGCCCACGATCTCGCCGAACGTGCCCGAGTCCGACTCGTCGCCGACCGGGGCGTCGAGCGAGGCGGGCCGCACGCTCACCGACTTGAGGTGGGCGACCTTTGAGGTCGGTATCTGGAGCTCGATCGCGAGCTCCTCGTCGGTGGGCTCCCTCCCGTACCGCTCGGAGAGCTGCATCGCCGTCTTGCGCATCCGGGAGATCTTGTCGACCAGGTGCACGGGAAGCCGGATCGTCTTCGACTGGTTCGCCAGCGCCCGCTTGATCGACTGCTTGATCCACCAGGCGGCGTAGGTCGACAGCTTGCCGCCCTTGCGCGGGTCGAACCGCTCGACCGCCTTGACGAGACCGATGTTGCCCTCGCTGATCAGGTCGAGCAGCGGCAGGCCGAAATCCTTGTAGTCCATCGCGATCTTCACCACCAGGCGCAGGTTCGCCTTGATCATGTGGTCGCGCGCGGACTTGTCTCCCCGGCGGATCCGCTTGGCGAGCGCTATCTCCTCCTCGATGGTCAGCAGCGGCGTCTTGCCGATCTCCTGAAGATAGATCTGCAGGTTGGTGCGGTCGAGCAGGGCGGCGGGCGCCTCGGCGGGCTCGGGCTTCTCAAGGAAAGACGGCGGGCTGTCGAATGCAGCCGGGGCCTCGGGGGCGGCCACCGGCCGGCTGCTCTCCCCTTGGTCTATGGTTGGCTGTGCGGCTTTTGATTTCGTGCGCATTGAGAGTATATCTCAATTTGAGGATTAAAAGGCGTGATTGTTCCCATTGATAAGCCTAATCCGTTCCGAAGCGCTGGACGAGCGTCCCCCTGTGAAGGTTGCGTGAACATTCCCCGGAATTAGGGAAATATTGGCACACCCGGCCTGGGAAGGCGCGCCATTTGGCGCTCCGCCCAGGCTAGGACCTGAGGGCGATCTCGACCGACTTCAGGAGCGCCCCGGCCTTGTTGACCGTCTCCTGGTACTCCGCGGCAGGGTCGGAGTCCGCGACGACCCCGCCCCCGGCCTGAATGTACATCATGCCGTCCTTGAGCAGGGCGGTCCGCAGGGTGATGCAGGAGTCGAGGTTGCCGTCGTACCCGAAATACCCGAGCGCCCCCGCGTAGAAGCCCCTCTGGACCGACTCCATCTCGGCGATGATCTGCATCGCGCGCACCTTCGGGGCCCCGCTCACGGTGCCCGCCGGGAACGTGGCGCGCATCAGGTCGAACGCGCTCTTGCCGTCGGCAATCTGCCCCTCCACCTGCGAGACGATGTGCATGACGTGCGAGTAGCGCTCCACGAACATCAGGTCCGGCACGTGGATGGACCCGAACTTGCAGACGCGCCCTATGTCGTTGCGCGCGAGGTCGACCAGCATCAGGTGCTCGGCGCGCTCCTTCTCGTCGGCCAGGAGCTCCTTCTCCAGCGCCACGTCCTCGTCGTGGGTCAGGCCGCGCCGCCTGGTGCCCGCCAGGGGGCGGATCTCGACCAGGCCGTCCGTCAGGCGCACGTGGACCTCGGGCGAGGCGCCCACGAGCGCGAAGTCGCCCGCGTCCAGGATGAACGTGTAGGGGGACGGGTTCACGGTCCTCAGGGCCCGGTAGAGGTCCAGGGGGCTCTTCCCGAACGGGCGCTTGAACCTCTGGGAGGGGACCACCTGGATGATGTCGCCCGCCCTGATGTACTCCTTGGCGCTCTCCACGAGCCTCTCGTACTCCGCGCGGGTGAAGTTGCCCACGGGCGCCTCGAGCACCGGCGCCGCGGCGAGCGGGGCCGGGGCGAGCGCGCTCGGCCGGCTCAGGATCGCGAAGAGCTCGCGCAGCTCCGCCTCCGCGGCCGAGCGGGCCCTCTCGGCCCCGGCCGCGCTGGCGTCCGCTATGTGGGCGTTGACGCACAGGCGCAGGGTCTGCTTCGCGCGGTCGAAGATGAGGAGGGTGTCCGACAGCATGAAGTAGATGAGCGGTATGTTGAGCTCGTCGCGCGGCGCCGTGGGCACCGTGGGCTCTATCCGCGAGACGTACTCGTAGCTGATGTAGCCGACGGCCCCCCCGGTGAAGCGGGGCAGCCCGGGCAGCCTGACCGGGCGGAACCGCCCGATCTCGTCCTCGACCAGCGAGAGCGGGTCCCTGGGGGCCGGCACCTCGCGCGCGGGCCGGCCCTGCTCGCGGATCTCGGCGACCCTGTGCCCGCAGGCGATCACCTTGCGCGGGCGGCAGCCGATGAAGCTGTAGCGGGAGAGGTTCTCGCCGCCCTCGACCGACTCGAGCAGGTACGCCGGGCCGTGGGCGCGGAGCTTCGCGTACGCGGAGACCGGCGTCTCGAAGTCGGCCATCAGGTCCGCGTACACCGGTATCACGTTGCCCTTGCCGGCGAGCGCCCGGAACTCCTCCTTTGTGGGGTGGATCTCCATGGTCACTCGACGGTCACGGACTTGGCCAGGTTCCGGGGCTTGTCGACGTCGCAGCCGCGCTCGACGGCGATGTAGTAGCTGAGCAGCTGCACCGGGATCGCGGCGACTATGGGGAGCACGGCCTCGTGGCAGTCCGGGATCGGGATCACCTCGTCGGCCAGGCCGGGGGGCAGCTCGCATCCCTCGGTGGCGATCGCGATCACCGGCCCGCCGCGCGCCTTTATCTCCTGCATGCTCGAGACGACCTTGTTGAAGATCTCGCCCCTCGGCGCGAGGAAGACGCTCGGGCACCTTTCGCTGATGAGCGCGATCGGCCCGTGCTTCATCTCCGCGGCCGGGTAGCCCTCGGAGTGGATGTAGGAGATCTCCTTGAGCTTGAGCGCGCCCTCGAGGGCGATCGGGAAGAGCGAAAGGCGCCCGAGGAAGAGGAAGTCGGTGCAGCGGGCGTAGCGCTTGGCCACCGCCCGGATGTGGGGCGCCCGGGCAAGGGCGCGGCGGACGAGCTCGGGCGCGGCGCGCAGGGCCTTCACGAAGTCCACCCCGTCGTTGAAGCTCATGTCGCGCATCCGCGAGACGTAGAGGGCGACCATGGCGCCGAGGAGAAGCTGCGACGTGAACGCCTTTGTCGAGGCCACGCCGATCTCCGGGCCCGCGTGCTGGTAGATCCCCCCGTCGGCCTCCCGGGCGATGCTCGAGCCCACGACGTTGTTGATGGCGAGGACCCGGTAGCCCTTGCGCTTGGCCTCGCGCAGGGCGGCGAGCGTGTCGATCGTCTCGCCGGACTGGCTGACCACGAAGAAGAGCGTGTTGGGGTCGAGCGGGGCGTTGCGGTAGCGGAACTCGGAGGCGTAGTCCACCTCGACGGGCACCCGGGCGTAGCGCTCGATCAAATGCTCGGCGACCAGGCAGGCGTGCCAGGCCGTGCCGCAGGCGCAGAACATGAACCTGTCGACCTGACGGAACTCCGCCGGGGTGAGGTTGAGGCCGCCGAAGACCGCCGTGCTCCCGTCCTCGGAGATGCGCCCGCGCATGGCGTTCTCGAGGGAAAGGGGCTGCTCGAAGATCTCCTTCTCCATGAAGTGGGCGTAGCCGTTCTTGGAGGACTCCTCGATCGACCAGTCGATCCGGTCGACCACGGCCGGCACGTCCTCCTGCTCGAGCGTCGTGATCGCGAAGTCCTTGCCCGTGACGTGGACGAGCTCGCCGTCCTTGAGGTAGACGACGTTCTGCGTCCGGCTGACCAGGGCCGACGCGTCGCTCGCGATGATGTACTCGTTGTCCCCGACGCCGACGATCAGCGGGGAGGCCTTGCGCGCCGCCACGACCTCCCCCGGGAAATCGACGCACAGGACGGCGATCCCGTACGTCCCCTCGACGTTGCGCAGCGCCTTGCGCACGCTCTCCAGGAAGGGGCTGTCGCCGTTGGGCGCGACCGGCTCCTCCGCGTAGTGGCAGGCGATCAGGTTGCACAGGACCTCGGTGTCGGTCTCGGACTTGAAGGTGTAGCCCTTCGAGAGGAGCAGGGTCTTGATCTGGCTGAAGTTCTCGATGACGCCGTTGTGGATCAGCGCGAACTTGCCGTCGCAGCTGACGTGCGGGTGCGCGTTGGCATCGGTGACGGCGCCGTGGGTGGCCCACCGGGTGTGCCCGATCCCCACGGTCCCGCCCAGGCGCATCTTCGAGGTCTCCTTCGCCAGCCGCTCGACCCGGCCCGCCTTCTTGACGACCGTCAGCCCCCCGCCCTGGGCGATCGCCATACCGGCCGAGTCATAACCTCGGTACTCCAGGCGCTTCAGGGCCTCGAGGATGATGGTCGCCGCCTTGCGTTTCCCGACGTAGCCGACGATGCCGCACATGGGTGTTGTTGGTTAGGGTGTGGTTGGCGGCAGCGATTTTGTCTCGCGATGTAGGCGTCCACGATAGAAAAGGGGATTCCTATGACCACCCAAAAACGCGTCCTCGCCGTGATCATGGGGGGCGGCCGAGGGACGCGCCTGGCGCCGCTGACGAACGAGCGGTGCAAGCCCGCGGTGCCCCTCGCCGGGAAGTACCGGCTCGTGGACATTCCGATAAGCAACTGCATCAACTCGGAGATGAACCGGATATTCCTGCTGACGCAGTTCAACACGGCGTCGCTTCACCGCCACATCCAGGGCGCCTACCAGTTCGACCCGTTCGGGGGCGGCTTTGTCGACATCCTCTCGGCGGAGCAGACCGAGAAGAGCGTGGACTGGTACCAGGGGACGGCCGACGCCGTGCGCCGCAACCTCATCCATTTCCGCAAGTACCCGCACGACCTCGTCATGATCCTCTCCGGCGACCAGCTGTACCGGATGGACTTCAGGGAGATCATCGAGCAGCACCTGGCGACCGGGGCGGACGTCACGATCTCGGCGAAGCCCTTCCCGCTGTCGAGGCTGGAGGGCCTGGGGCTCATGCGGGTGGCCGACGACCTGTCGATCCAGCAGTTCGTGGAGAAGCCGAAGGATCCGGCCGTCGTCGCGAGCCTGGCCGTCAGCCCCGCGGTCGAGCGCAAGCTCAAGGAGCCCTCGGACGAGAAGCGCTGCCTCACCAACATGGGCATCTACGTCTTCAACAGGGCGGTCCTCTCCGAGGCCCTTGAGAACTCGATGGTCGACTTCGGCAGGGAGGTGATCCCGGCCCTTCTCGGCCACAAGAAGCTGTACGCGCACATCTTCGAGGGCTACTGGGAGGACATCGGGACGGTGAAGGCCTTCTTCGAGGCGAACCTGGCCCTGGCTCAGCCGCTGCCGCCGTTCAATTTCTTCCACGCCACGATGCCGGTCTACACCCTCTACGAGTATCTGCCCGCGTCGAAGCTCAACAAGTGCAAGGTCGACAACGTCGTGGTCGCCGACGGGGCCATCGTCACCGACTCGGCGCTCAAGCACTGCCTCATCGGGATCCGGGGCTACGTCGGCGAGGGCTCGGACCTCGAGGACGTGATCGTGATGGGCGCCGACTACTACGAGACCCCCGAGCAGATCGCGTCGCACGCGGCCAAGGGCAAGCCGAGCCTCGGCATCGGGCGCAACTGCTACATCCGCAGGGCGATAATCGACAAGAACGCGCGGATCGGCGAGAACGTGAGGCTGTGCGCGGCGCCCAACCGGGACGGGACTTATGTGGGCGGCGCCGTGGTGATCCGCGACGGCGTCCTGGTCGTGCCCAAGGGGGCGACGATCCCCCCGGGCACGGTAGTGTAGCGCCCCTACGGCGGGGGCGCGACAAGGGCCTCGCCCCTTCGGAGCCGCAGGACGAGGCCGAACGCGATCATGAAAAGCGAGTAGAAGGTGCCCCGGCTCATCCCGAGGATGAGCGAGGCGTCGGGCTCGCGGAACGCCTCGCAAAGGATGCGGACCAGGGCGTAAAGGATCAGGAACTCGCCCGCGAGACGTCCGGGGTGCGCTCGGGCGGATCCGCTCCGCCAGAAGCGCCACTGCATGTAGGCGAAGAGCAGGGCCCCCTCGAGGGCGGCCTCGTAGAGCTGGGAGGGATGGCGCGGGACCAGGAGGGCGGGCTCGTCGGCCGGGGCGCTCCGCGGGAAGATCACGGCCCAGGGCACCGTCGACGGCCTGCCCCAGAGCTCGCCGTTTATGAAGTTGGCGATCCTGCCGAAGAAGAGCCCCGCCGGGGCCGTGGTCGCCACGAGGTCGGCCAGGTGCAGGAAGGGGATCTTGGAGGAGCGGGCGAACCAGGCGGCCGCCAGGACGACGCCGATCATGCCGCCGTGGCTCGCCATCCCGCCCTCCCAGACGCGCAGTATCGCGAACGGGTCGCTCCCGAAGCTCCTCCAGCCGTCGTAGAGGATGTACGAGCCGATGCGGCCGCCGAGGACGACGCCGACCACCGCGGCCAGCATGAAGTCGGCGATCCTGGCGGAGGCGAGCAGCGACCTGCCGGCCACGGCGTACCGGTGCAGAAGCCACGCCGCGCACAGGAAGCCGACGCCGTAGGCGAGCCCGTAGTAGCGGATCCCGACGTTGCCCGTGAACCGGACCAGGAACGGGTCCATCCGGTCGACCCAGTACGCGAGCGCGGGGGTCATGGGCGCCGCCGCTCCTGCCTCTGGATCTTCGCCCGCGCCAGCTCGCGCATGTCCACGGCGACGTCGTCCTTCTCGAAGATCTCGCGGCCCAGGAGGAGCTCGATGACGTCCTCCATAGTCACGACGCCCGCCGTCGCCCCGAACTCGTCGACAACGACAAGCAGCTTGTTGTGCGTCTTGAGGCACACCTGGAGCGCGTTTCCGACCGTGGCCGTCTCCGGGATGAACTGCGCCTCCTGCATGAAATGCTCGACGAGCCCCGCGTCCTGGTCCTGGGCCTTGGCCTTGAGCAGGTCGCGCCTGCGCACGACGCCCACGATGTCGTCCATGTTCCTGCCGAAGACAGGCAGCCTGCCGAACGGGAGGGTGGGGTACTCGTTGAAGACCTCCGCCACCGACGAGGAGCGGGTGAGCGCGGTCACGACCGTGCGCGGCGTCATGATCTCGCCCACCCGCACGTTGTCGAGCGAGAGGGCGTTGGCGATGATGTCCGACTCGCTCGCCGAGAGCGTCCCCTCCTGGGCCCCGCGCTCGGCCAGCAGGATGATCTCCTCGCCCGAGCCGTGAAGCTTCGCCGGCGGCCCGACGAAGGGCCTCACGACGAGCGCGCAGAACCACGTGACCGGCGAGAGCGCCCGCCGCAGCCAGCCGATGGGGTAGACCACGATCGGCTGGAGCTCGCGCCGGTGCGTGACCCCGATGTTCTTCGGCAGCACCTCCGAGAAGAGCAGGAGCACGGCCCCGAACCCGACCGAGATCGCGACCAGGGCGCCCCCTCCGTAGTAGTGGGAGGCCAGGACGCCCACGATCACCGAGCCGAGGCTGTTTGCGACCGTGTTGAGGGTCAGGATCGCCGAGATCGTCGCGTCGATCTCGTGCTTCAGGTTCTCGAGGAGCGCCGCGCTCCTCGGCCGGACCTTCCTGAGCGCCTCGATCTCGGCGATGGTCGTCGAAAGGATGATGGCCTCGAAGAGCGAGCAGAGGAACGAGGTGCCGACCGTCAGGACGATCACCAGCGGCAAAAGGAGCCTGTCCATCGCGGCAGACTAGGCGGCGCGGGCCCTTTTCCGACCACAAAAGAGCCTTGCAGTGGGGCGCGTTTGGAGGGCTACGTATAGGCCATGGGCGAGCTCAAGCGCACCCCCCTCTTCGACTTCCACGCGGCGCACGGGGCTAAGCTGGTCGACTTCGCGGGCTGGGAGATGCCGGTGCAGTACCGGAGCATCCTCGATGAGCACAGGGCCGTCAGGCGCGCCGCGGGCCTCTTCGACGTGAGCCACATGGGCGAGGTCGACGTGGAGGGGCCCGACGCCGGCGCGTTCCTCAACGCCCTGGTCACGAACGACGTCGGCAAGCTGTTCCCGGGCAGGGTGCTGTACTCGCCGATGTGCCAGCCGGACGGGGGGGTGATCGACGACCTGCTGGTGTACATGCGCGGCCCGGGCAGGTACTTCCTGTGCGTCAACGCGGGCAACACGGCGACGGACGTCGAGTGGATCCGGGCGGCCGCGGCGGGCCGGGCCGTGGCCGTGACGGACCGGTCGGCGGAATGGGCCCTCCTCGCCGTCCAGGGCCCGTGCGCGGCCGCCATCGTGCAGTCGCTGGCGGCGGGCGACCTGTCGACCCTGAAGTACTACCATTTTGCGGAGGCCGCCGTCGCGGGCGTCCGGTGCATCGTCAGCCGCACGGGCTACACGGGCGAGGATGGGTTCGAGCTCTACCACGCCTCGGCTGAGGCGCCCAGGCTAGCGGAGTCCCTGCTCCTGGCCGGGCGGCCCCTGGGCCTCGAACTGTGCGGCCTCGGCGCCCGCGACAGCCTTAGGCTCGAGGCGGGCTACCCGCTCTACGGCCACGAGCTCACCCGCGAGATATCGCCCCTCGCCGCCGGCCTCGGCTGGACCGTCAAGCTCGACAAGGAGGGCGACTTCTCGGGGCGCGCGGCCCTCGCGGCCGAGAAGAGGGCGGGCCCGGCGAGAAGAGTGGTGTACTTCAGGACCGGGGACCGGCGGATCGTGCGCCCGGGGACCGCGGTCGAGGGCCCGGGCGGCGCCGTCGCCGGCCGGGTGCTCTCGGGGACGCTGTCGCCCATGCTCTGCGAGGCCATCGGGACGGCCCTCGTCGAGGCCGCCGCCTGCGCGGGGCCCCTGCGGGCCGCGGTCAGGGCAAGCCCGATCGACTTGCGGCTCGTCAAACCCCCGTTCGTCGAGCTAAAGAAGACGGCATGAGCAACGTGCCCGGCGCGCTCCGCTACGCAAAGTCCCATGAATGGCTGAAGCTCGAGGGCGACGGCACGGCGACGGTGGGCATCACCGACTACGCGCAGGGCTCGCTCGGGGACATCACGTACGTCCAGCTGCCGAAGGTCGGAGCGGTGCTCGGGAAGGGTGCGGCGTTTGGCGTGGTCGAGTCGGTCAAGGCCGCCTCCGACGTCTACGCCCCCGTGGGCGGCTCCGTGGTGGCCGTGAACACCGCCCTCGACAGCGCGCCCGAGACGCTGAACAAGGACCCCTACGGCGCGGGCTGGATCCTCAGGCTCAAGCCCTCGGATCCGGCGGAGGCGGGCGCGCTGCTCGACGCACCGGCCTACGCCGAGCTCACGGGCTAGGCCCGACTGCGACCGGCGACGGGCGGCTCCGGCGGTCCTGCTTGCGCCGCTGCGTCGCGCTCAGGATGCGCTTGCGCAGCCGCAGGTTCTTCGGGGTCACCTCGACAAACTCGTCCGCCGCGATGTACTCGATCGCGCGCTCGAGCGAGAGCTTGGTCGGGGGCGTGAGCTGGATCCCCTTGCCCTCGCCCTGGGAGCGGAAGTTCGTGAGCTGCTTCGCGCGGACGGCGTTGACGGGGACGTCCTCGTTGCGGGGGTTCTCTCCGACGATCATCCCCTCGTAGACCTCCTCGCCGGGGCCGACGAACAGCTTGCCGCGCCCCTGGGCGGCGTCGAGCGCGTACGCCGTGGTGACGCCGGCCTCCGTGGCGAGGATGGTGCCGGTGAGCCGCGTGAGCACCTCGCCCGCGTAGGGCCCGTATTCCTTGAAGAGGTGGCTCATGACGCCCCGCCCGCTGGTCGCGTTCACCACGTCGATCTCGAAGCCGATCAGCCCGCGGGTCGTGATGGTGGCCTCGATCATCGTGGAGTGGGACAGCTTCTCCATGCTGGTCATGACCCCCTTTCGGTTCGCCAGGTTCTGGACGATCGTGCCGACGCACTCGTCCGGGACCTCGATCCACACCGTCTCGTAGGGCTCGAGGCGCCTTCCGCTCTCAAGCCTCTCGATGACCGTGGGCCGCGACACCAGGAGCTCGAAGCCCTCGCGGCGCATCGTCTCGACGAGGACGGCGATCTGCATCGCGCCGCGGGCCTTGACGAGGTAGACGCCAGCCGCCTCGGTCTCCTCGACCTTTATCGAGACGTTGGTCTTTAGCTCCCGGAAGAGGCGGTCGCGCAGCTGGCGCGAGGTGACGAGCCGGCCCTCGCGCCCGACAAGCGGGCCGTCGTTCACGCAGATCTGCATCTCGAGGGTCGGCGGGTCGATCGGAGTGAAGGGCAGGGCGTGCTGCTCCTCCGTGGCGGCGATCGTGTCGCCGATGTCGATGTCGTCGAAGCCCGACAGGCCCACGATGTTGCCGGCGCTCGCGCTGTCCGTCTCCGCCGTTCCAAGCCCGGTGAACTCGATCACCTTGGTCACCTTTGCCCTGTTCCTCGAGCCGTCGGAGCTGCGGATGACGAACACGGGGTCGCCGAGCCTCGCCGTGCCCCCGAGGATCTTGCCGACAGCGATCCGGCCCACGTAGTCGCTCCAGTCGATGTTGGAGACGAGCATGTGGAAGGGCTCGTTCGGCTTCGCGAATGGGGGCGGGACGTGGTCGAGGATCGTCTGGAACAGCGGGGACATGTCCTTCCTCTCGTCGCCGAGGTGGTTCATCATGTAGCCGTCGCGCCCCGATCCGTAGACGACCGGCGCGTCAAACTGCTCCTCCGAGGCGTTGAGCTCGAGCAGGAGCTCCTGGACCTTGTCGTACATCTTCTTCGGCTCGGAGTTCTCGCGGTCGATCTTGTTGATGACGATCACGATCTTCAGCCCGTGGGCGAGGGCCTTGCGCAGGACGAAGCGCGTCTGGGCCTGGGGCCCGTCGTAGGCGTCGACGAGGAGCAGCACGCCGTCGACCATCCGGAGCGCGCGCTCGACCTCGCCGCCGAAGTCCGCGTGGCCGGGGGTGTCGACGATGTTGATCGTCTTGTCCTTCCAGTGGACGGACGTGTTCTTGGCCTTGATGGTGATCCCCTTCTCCTTCTCCAGGTCCATGGAGTCCATGGCCCGCTCCTCGACCAGCTGGTTGGCGCGGAAGACGCCGCCCTCCTTCAGCAGCTTGTCGACCAGCGTCGTCTTGCCGTGGTCGACATGGGCTATGATGGCGATATTGCGGATGTTATCGTTCATTGCGCGGGCGTGTCTGTGGTCTCAAAAAAGAGGCAAATCGTGCAATCCGCGGGCGCCGAACGCAAGGGCGAACGGCGCGGCGCGGGCCTTCGTCCTCTGCGGCAACGACGTCCGCAAGTCTGGCCGGCGGCGGCGGCGCCCGGGCACTAATTGCCAATCCGAACCGGCGGAGCCGCGGCGGGCGGGCGGGTCCCGACGGGGGGACGCGACGGGCCGCCGCCGGCGCAGGCGCCCTAATAGTTGGGGGGTGGAATTGCCTACCGCCGCCCGAAGGGACGCGCGCTCGCCCGCGCCCCGTCCGGGTCGGCGCCGGGGTGCGGCCGGCGGGGGGGGGCGGCGGCGGAAAAAAAATGGCCCCGGAACCTTTCGGTCCCGGGGCCAAATTTGGGGGTGGGCGCTCGCCACGCGCTCTTTCCCATCGCATACGTTGGGCGCTCTCGCTTTCGCGGGCCGCATGCTCCCCGACGCCACTCTTCGCGGCATGCGAAGATCTCGATCTCATGGCGGGATCGCTCCTACCGTTGCCGGTTGGAGTCTATCGAGTGAGGCCTCTTCGCCCAGTTCGGTCACCCCCTGCCAGGGGCGGCACGCCGGACGTGGTGCAGACACGCCTACAAGTGCGGATCTTTCGCGTCGGCACCGTTACCACGGGGACGGCACCGGCTTTTGGCCGATCGTTTGCCCCGCGTTACGGGTCTGACCTCTTAACTCTCAGGCTGCGTTCGCTTTGCAGTTGGGTGACGTGAGTTTACACGCCGCCCAATTGAGGAGGTTTCACGGGCTTTGCCTGGCCCGCTCGCTCCCCGCGGTCCCGTCTCCCTTGCGCGCCCGGTCCGTTTTTACCGGTCCGGGCCTTTTGGCGGGGTCGTCCCGCCGGGAAACGCGACTGCGTTCTGGTCTGCGCAGTAGCAGCCATACCCTCTGGGTAACTGCGTCGGCGCGCGGATCGAAACTCCCCGCGCACCTGACTCGGCTCGGGTCGCGGTTTCTAATCGCGCCTTGCCGCTCAGCTCCTTCGTTCATGTAACTGGAGCGGTCATGACACCGTCCAGAGGAGCTGGTGATATTGCCTGCGGCGCATCGCTGCGCTGAGGGGATGGCGGCACCAGCTGCCACCGTCCTTTCCCCGGTCGCCCGGGATTATCTCAGCCGTGCTTTCGAAGGGGTTTTCAGGCCTTCGCGCTGCGGCTGTTCTATCAAGGAACTCGGCGAGCTTGTACGCCCGTTACGAATTGGTGAAGGTTTTCTTATCCACATTCCCTTCACATCAAAACCGTGTGAATAACCGGTGAGCTATGTTGCTCCCAAGTTATTCACCGCCGAGCGATGCAGCCCCGCGACCTTCCCATCTACGAGCTTGAGGCCGCCCTCGTCGCCTCGCTGCGCGGCGCGGGCCGGGTGATCGTCCAGGCCCCGACGGGATCGGGCAAGTCGACCCAGATACCGCAGATCCTGCTCCGGCACGGCTTCCTCGACGCCGGCCAGGTCGTCGTGCTCCAGCCCCGCCGGATCGCGGCGCGCATGCTCGCCCGGCGCGTGGCGCAGGAGCTTGGGACGGAGCTCGGCGACGCCGTGGGCTACCAGATCCGGCTCGAGTCGCGCGTGAGCGAGCGCACCAGGATCCGCTTTGTCACGGAGGGGATCCTCCTGCGGCAGATGACCTTCGACCCGCTGCTTCGGGGCGTAGCCGCCGTCATCTTCGACGAGTTCCACGAGCGCCACCTCTACGGCGACATCTCGCTGGCGCAGGCGGTGGGGATCCAGCGCACGCTGCGGCCCGACCTGAGGATCGCCGTCATGTCCGCGACCCTAGACTCCGGAGCGCTCAGGGAGTACCTTAGGCCCTGCGACGTCCTCGAGTCCCACGGCAGGACATTCCCGGTCTCGGTCGAGTACCTCCCCAGGCCCGTCAACCCCGACTCGGATCCGGTGTGGGACGTCGCCGCGGGGGAGTGCGAGCGCGTGGCGGCCGCGACCGGGGGCGACATACTGGTCTTCATGCCCGGGGCCTACGAGATAGGGCGCACGATCCAGGCGATCCAGGGGGTCCGGGCCCTGAGGGGCTTCGCCGCTCTCCCGCTTCACGGCGAGCTTCCGGCGGCCGCACAGGACCGCGCCGTGGCGCGCGCCGACGGGCGCAAGATCATTGTCTCCACCAACGTCGCCGAGACCTCGCTTACGATCGACGGGGTCACGGCGGTGGTCGACAGCGGGCTCGCCCGGATCGCGCGCTTCGATCCGGTGCGCGGGATCAACACGCTCCTGGTGGAGAAGATCTCGGCGGCGAGCGCCGACCAGAGGGCGGGCAGGGCGGGGCGCACGGCGCCCGGGGTCTGCGTGCGCCTATGGACCGAGCGCGAGCACGGCCAGCGCCCCGCCCATGAGCTGCCCGAGGTGATGCGCCTCGACCTCTCGGAGGTCGTGCTCACCCTGAAGGCGTCGGGGGTCGCCGACCTCTCGGGCTTCGCCTGGCTCGAGCGGCCCGACCCGCGAAGCCTCCAGCGCGCCGAGGCACTGCTCGCGGATCTGGGCGCCCTGGACGGGGAGGCGCGGACCATCACGGAGACCGGGCGGCGCATGCTGCGCTTCCCGGTTCATCCCCGCTATGCGCGGATGTTCCTCACGGCCCAGGAGCGCGGATGCGTCCGCCCGGTGGCGATGATCGCCGCCCTCACCCAGGGCAGGAGCTTCCTCGTGAGGGGCGTGCCGCGCCAGGTGGAGGAGGCGCGCGAGGAGGCCCTCGGCGAGGAGCGCGAAAGCGACTTCTTCCTGCTCATGCGCGCCTGGCGGTACGCCGAGAGGAACGGTTTCTCGGTCGACGCGTGCGCGCGGCTGGGGATCCACGCGCAGACGGCACGGCAGGTGGGCCCCCTTTTCGAGCAGTTCGTCGCCATCGCCTCCGACGAGGGCCTGGACCCGTCGGAGCGGCGGGTCGACGGGAGCGAGGTGCGCAAGTGCGTCCTCGCCGGCTTCCCGGACCATCTCGCCCACCGGCTCGACGCCGGGACGCTGCGCTGCGACCTGGTCCACGGCCGCCGCGGGCTGCTCGCGCGCGAGAGCGCGATCGGCAAGGCGCCGCTCCTCGTCGCCGCCGAGATCACCGAGGTGGGCGGCCGAGGCGGCGAGGTGAGCGTCCTGCTGAGCCTCGCCACCTCGGTGGAGGAGGCGTGGCTCGGGGAGCTGTTCCCGGGCGAGCTGAAGGAAGAGCGCGAGGTCGCCTACGACCCGTCCGCCAAGCGCGTCGTCGCCAGGAGCGAGAGGCGCTTCAGGGACCTCGTCCTCGAGTCGAAGTCCCAGACCGACGCCGTTCCGCCGGACAAGGCCGCCGCGCTCCTGGCGCGGGAGGTGGAGGCGGGCAGGATCACGATCGACGCCTGGGACGAATCCGCCGAGCAGTGGATCACGCGGGTCAACCGCCTTGCCGAGTGGTTCCCCGAGCTCGAGGTCAACCCGATCGGCCCCTCGGACCGGAGGACGCTCATCGAGCAGGTCTGCTACGGAGAGAGCTCCGCGCGCGGCGTGAAGGCCAGGGAGGTGATGCCCGTGCTCAGGGACTGGCTGACCGCGGATCAGCTCCGCGCGATGGACGAGATGGTGCCCGAGCGCATGGCCATGCCGAACGGCCGGCGCTCGCGCCTCACCTATCCCAAGGAGGGGCCTCCCGTCCTTAGCGCGCGGATCCAGGAATTGTTCGGCATCGAGGGGCGCCTCTCGCTCGGCCGCGGCCGCGTCCCGGTGAAGATCGAGGTGCTCGCCCCAAACCAGCGGCCCATCCAGGTCACCGACGACTTGGGGGGCTTCTGGCGCAGCGTCTACCCGAAGATCAAGCCCGAGCTCTCGCGCAGGTACCCGCGCCACGAATGGCGCTGATCACTGGACGGCGACCGGGGTCGTGAGCATCAGGCTGCGCGACGAGGACCCGACGGCCACGGTGTAGGTGCCCGGCTCGACGGCCCAGGCGCCCTTAGACTCGTCGAAGTACTGGAACGCCGACTCGTCCAGGAAGAGGGTGACCTTGCGCGTCTCCTCCGGGGCGAGGCTCATCCTGTTGAAGCCCTTGAGCTCCCGCACCGGGCGGGCCACCCTCGAGGGGGCCGGCGGGCTCACGTAGACCTCCGAGACCTCGTCGCCGGCACGCGTCCCGTTGTTCGTTATCTCATAGGAGACCAGCCATCTCCCGTCGGGAGCCGGCTCGACGCTCAGCCTGTCGTAGTGGAAGCTGGTGTAGCTGAGCCCGTAGCCGAACGG
>Ga0181523_10000662_pt1 | contig 39012 bp, 36 predicted proteins | sample PEATcosm2014_Bin_43_FD_119752 | JGI IMG/M metagenome (GOLD analysis project Ga0181523, IMG submission 119752) | Peatland microbial communities from MTU Mesocosm Facility, Houghton, MI, USA - PEATcosm2014_Bin05_30_metaG | ecosystem: Environmental > Terrestrial > Soil > Wetlands > Peat | place... | reverse complement strand
TGCAGCACTGCGAGCCAGCGCGATCTCGGATTTCTCGTCAGACATCAGGTACTGATCCAGGGGAGCCATCGCCGGATAGGCAGCTTTTCCGGCCTGTGCAACTGCCTGCCCGCCTGCGTCAGGAGAAACTGGACGACCTTCGGGCGCTAGCCGTCTCTGACCTGGCGCGGCTTCGCGAGCTGCTTGCGAAGCCTTCCGAAATCCATGAAGCGAGAGCCTTCTTGGTCGAGCGCGTTGGGAAGTTCACCCTGCGGACGGTGCAGAGCAACGGGGAATCCAGCTTCAAGGCCGATGGGAAGATGGACTTCTTCGGGGATTTACACGCGTGGATGGTGCCGGGGGCCAGAATCGAACTGGCTACGCCCGCCTTTTCAGGGCGGCGCTCTACCAGTGAGCTACCCCGGCACACAGTTTAATTAGTTTAGAGGCAGCGTCACGACCTGTCAATTCACCCATTGCCGTGCCTGAGGATTTACTTTCGCGCAGATTTCTATTTCCCCCGGTTGCCTCCGTACCTCACTTATGGTCGACTATTGTTCATGACCACATTACACAGCAAATCCGCAGAATTGATCCCAGCCCTCGATGGCTTGGCTGGATCGTCCGCTTCAAAGGAAGCCTTTATGAAGGGCATTGTTGCTCTCCTTCACGAAAAGCTCACTCGCTACAACTGGGTTGGATTCTACATGCTCGAAAAGGAAGCGGAGCGCGATATCCTCGTGCTTGGCCCGTTCAAGGGCACCATGACGCCCCATACGCGTATTCCCCTCCATCAGGGCATTTGTGGCGCCGCGGCCTCCAGTGGGAAGACCATCGTGGTTGACGACGTCAATGCCGATTCCCGCTATCTCGCCTGCTCTCTCGAAACCAAATCCGAAATCGTCGTTCCCATCTTCGTTCACGGCAAAGTTGTCGGCGAACTCGACATCGACTCTCACTTCCTCGCCGCCTTCGGTCCCGAGGACCGCAAACTCTGCGAACACGCCGCCATCCTCCTCGGCAAATTCATCGAGTCTCACTCCTAGACGTTAGCGGGTTGCGCAAAACGGACACAGAAACTACGTCCTTCGGATTGTCAGGATGCAGCAAGACACCTCTGGCAAGAGAACTACCAAGCCGAGCCACTTCTCCTTATTTCGAATCGCTGTTCGGCGTGTGCTTATCGCTACCGCTGCCGCTTACTCCTGCGCATCGTCGAATTCATTCATCCAATCCCGCCCCTTCAATACTTCGCGCGGCCTTGTTCCGTCTGGCGGTCCCACGATGCCATCCTTCTCCATCAAATCGATCAAGTGCGCCGCACGGCCATACCCAATGCGCAGCCGCCGCTGCAAAGTTGAGGTCGAAGCGCGCCCCATCTCGCAGCAGATGCGAATCGCGTCCTGGTACAACTCATCATCCACATCCTCGCCGCTCGCCGATTCGCCACTGGACTCACCCCCTCCACCACCCGCCTTGCCCTTCGTGATTTCCTTTCCCTCATCATCCTTCGGCGCTTCGAGTAGCGCTTCGTTGTATTTCGCCTGCGCCTGTTCCTTCCAGAATTCACACACGGCGCTGATCTCATCCTCCGTCACCAGCGGCCCATGAATACGGTGCAGCCGCGCTGACCCCGCCGGTAGGTACAGCATGTCGCCCTTGCCCAGTAGCGATTCCGACCCATTTGCATCCAGAATCGTCCGCGAGTCCACCTTGCTGGCGACGCGGAACGAGATGCGGGCAGGGAAGTTGGCCTTGATCAATCCCGTAATCACATCCACCGACGGTCGCTGCGTTGCCAATATCAAATGGATGCCCACCGCGCGCGCCATCTGCGCCAGCCGTGTGATGGACTCTTCCACATTGTTCGTGTCCACCATCATCAAATCTGCCAACTCGTCGATGATGATGATCAGGTAGGGAAGTGGTTTGTGCTCGCTCTCCTCTGCAGTCTCAAATAGCGAGAGCGATTGCTGCTTCTGAAAGGTGCGGTTGTACTGGTCAATATTCCGCACGCCGCGCTGGGCCAACAGCTTCAAACGGTTTTCCATCTCGCGCGTTGCATTCCGCAACACGTTGGACGCCACCTTCGGGTCCGTCACCACCGGCGCGATCAGGTGCGGTATCCCTTCGTACAAATTCAGTTCCAGCCGCTTGGGGTCCACCAGCACCATCTTCACTTCATCCGGTGTCGCTTTGTACAAAATCGACATCATCAGAGAATTGATGAATACGCTCTTGCCGGTGCCGGTAGAACCCGCAATCAGCAAGTGCGGCATGGACGCCAGGTCCGTTACGCGGATCCGTCCATGCAAGTCCCGTCCCATCGCTAGCGTCAATTTGCTCGGCGAATTTGCAAACTCCGTTGCCTCCACGATCTCTCGTAGCGCAATGGTTTGCCGCCGGTCATTTGGCACTTCAATTCCGATGGTCGATTTTCCAGGAATTCTCTCAATCAGGATCGACTCAGCCTGCAAAGCCAGGCACAAATCCTCCGTCAATCCGATAATCCGGCTGTATTTGATCCCCGCTTCCGGCTTGAACTCGAACGTGGTAACCACCGGCCCCGGATTGATCTGCGTGACTCGACCTTCCACTCCAAACTCGTGGCACTTCGCTTCGATGGCCCGCGCCCGCATCTTCAGTTCGTCTTCATCCAGCTTGTGGCTGCCTTCGCCTTCTTTTAATAACTGCACCGAGGGCAACCGGTAGTTCGTCGTGCCCTTGGCGATCTTTGGCTCTACTTTCTTGGCTTTGTCCGATTTCTCCGGGCTGAGCATCAGAACCGGTGCCTTGTGACTGGTCGCCTTGGTCGTGTCGTTCTCGTCTTCTACCTCTTCCAGTGCCGCTTTCTTGCCCTTGAAAATGTCGCCCAATTCTTCCAGGTGTATCGTTTTCGACGCTTCCTCTCCCTTTTCCGCCCTTCCTACAACCTGTGGAGCCACTGGCTTACGTCCCGCGATTTTCCGCTCCTCCACCTCGCGACGCATCCGCGCTTCTTCGCGCTCATCCCGCCATTCTTCCCAACGCGCCCGCGCCCGCTGCAGGATTCCGATTTTCTCCATGCGCCCCAGTGGTCCCTTCGAACTGCTCGCCCACGCGTGCGCTCCACTGAACGAGAAACGCGTCGTCAGGAAAAGTGCCACTACCATCAGAGCGAGCGCTACGACGATGGCCCCGCCAAAATTGAACCCGCTTTTCAATCCATTCGACACCACGCCGCCCAGCAGTCCTCCCGCAGGGATGGAACCGCGCACCTCAGGAAAATGAATCAGGGAAAGAAGGGAAGGGAGCGAGAGCAGCAACAAGGCATAGCCCACGATCGTCGCCCATTGAGAATCCACCGCACGGCTGCGGATCCACCGGTAGCCCAAAATCCCAATGGCCATGGGAAGGAGGAATGCCGCAAATCCGAAGATCTGGAAGCTCAAATCGGCCGTGTACGACCCCACTGGCCCAATCCAGTTGCGTACCGGGTTCTCTCCGACGGACGCAGCACTTACGTTAAACGCCGCGTCGTGTGGCGAATAGGATATCAACGCCAATCCCAGTAGCACCGCTACCGTTATGCACAAAAACCCTACCAGCTCATTGAGCCGCTTATTTTCTGTTGGTGTCAGGAAGCGCACAAAATCTCTCCTCAGCTTTTGGGGAAGGCTGAGTGCCGCCAGGGGCGCGGCGCTGTTGCGCCCCTCATTGGAGGAACGTCCAAATCATATCAAACGGGCCACGCACTACAAGGCTAACTTAAGAGCTGTTTCCAAACCCATGGCAGCCGCGATTTCTAAGCAACTAACTTCGCTGCAAAGAACAACACAAGAATACCTACGATAATCCGGTAAATCGCAAACGGCCCAAAGCCCCGCCGCCTTACCCACGCCATGAACCACGCCACGCTTCCATACGCTACGATAAAGGACACCACAAACCCAATCGCCAGCACGATCCATCCGTGCGCATCAATGCTCGACACTCCAATCGGGTTCTCCGTCTTGGTCCCATGCAGCGACTTGTACAGCGTGTACAGCGTCGCCATCGCCATTGTCGGCATCGAAAGGAAAAACGAAAACTCCAGGGCCGACGCTCGGGACATCCCTGCCACTTGCCCGCCCGCGATCGTAGACATCGACCGCGAAGTTCCCGGGAACACGGCCGACAAAATCTGGCACGCCCCGATCCACACCGCCTGCCCCAGGCTGATTGTTTCCATGTGCCAGGTGTGAATCAGACCCTCTTTTACCCCTTCGCCTGCGGCTTCGGCTTTGCTGTTTCGCGCATCGATGAACCACATCACAATCCCGCCAATCAGCAATGCGCCACCGATCACGTACGGATTTTCCAGGTTTTTCCCAATCACCTTGGTCAGCAAGAACGCGGGAATTGCCGTGACCACAAACGCGAGCATCACCAGGCTCAGCGGATGGGTCAATATTGTGCGGTCGCCTCGCTCCCCCTTCGGAAACGTCGACAAAAACGTTGCGATCCGTTCCCGAAAATAAATCGGCAGGGTCAGGATCGCTCCCAACTGGATCACAATCGAGTACATCTTCCAGTACCCGCTGCCTAAATCGATGTGCAACAACGCCTCGGCAATCCGCAAATGCGCCGTCGAACTCACCGGAATAAACTCCGTTAACCCTTCCACAATCCCCAAAATCACGCTCAACAAGTAATCGTTCACGCCATTCTCCTGGGTCCGTGGCACAGGCATTCAGCCCGTGCTCTTGGATCTGCCTTTGTTAAGTTGCTTGCCTGTGAACTTGAGGGTGCGGCTTGCTTCGCCTCTTCTGCGAAGAATGAGCTCCCACTGACATTGTTGCACCACAAGCTCCGTTGTTTTCCGTCCGGGCCTTTACCGCGTCGTTCGAGGTCAGTCTGGGTTTTTCACTCTCACACTCTTAAATTCTTATGCTACTTCTCCAATCCTGTCTCGCCACTTTCTGTCAACCTCTTGCGCATCTCGTACGCGTCAATCCGGCCGAGATAATACCGTTTCAGTACTGCTTCTGTACGATATCCATGATGTTCCCAGAACGCAATCCCACTTTCATTGTCTACTGCCGTCTCCAGCAGTACGGAGCGCACCTCGTGATACCGGAAATGCTTCTCCATCTCGCACAGCAGCGTCGTACCCAATCCTGTTCTTCTGTGGCTGGGTGCCACATCCAACGTAATGATGTGCGCCAGCGGGGGATTCTGCTCCGCTAAAATAAATCCCGCGAGCTGTTTGCCCTCTTCCGCCACGAGGCAATCCGCAGCCGGCAAACTCAAGAAGTATTGCAACGACCATTTGCTGTAGGCGATCCCTGGCGGAAAGCACGTCTGATCAAGCTTATACATCGCGGCGAAATCGCGTGCTTCATAAGAGCGAATCGTGGTAGCCATAGAAAAAGGAGGGGTCCAGCACTGCTGGACCCCATCTTGCCATAATCGCGAATATTCAGTGAATTACAGCTTCACTGTAACCGTCTTTACCTCGGTGTAGTTCGCCAATCCATACTCACCGAGCTCCCTTCCAATGCCGGACTGCTTATACCCGCCGAACGGCGCCGCCGCGTCAAACACGTCGTAGCAGTTTATCCACACCGTGCCTGCGCGCACGCCGTCCGCGATCGCATGTGCCTTCGAGATGTCCTTGGTCCAAACAGCCGCGGCCAACCCGTACAGCGACTTGTTCGCTCGTTCCACCACTTCGTTGATGTCCTTGAACTTCAAAATGGACATCACTGGCCCGAAGATCTCTTCTTGCGCGATCTTCATATTGTCCTGGACGTCGGCAAACACCGTCGGCTCGATAAAGTAGCCCTTGTCGCCCACGCGCTTTCCTCCGGCCAGCAGTTTCGCCTTCTCCTGCTTCCCGGATTCGATATAGCCCATTACCTTGTTGAACTGGTCCTGATCTACCTGTGGACCCTGCTCGGTATTCTTATCGAACGGATTCCCCACGGTGCGCTTCTTCGCCCGTTCCACACTCTTTGCCACGAACTCGTCATAGCATTTCTCTTCCACGAACAGTCGCGACCCCGCGCAACAGCACTGCCCCTGGTTGAAGAACAGCGCGAAGTGCGCCCCTTCGATCGCCTGGTCCATATCCGCATCCGCGAACACGATATTTGGGCTCTTCCCTCCCAACTCCAGAGTTACCCGCTTCAGGTTTGATTCCGCCGCGGCCTTCATGATCAGATGTCCCACTTCGGTCGATCCCGTGAAAGCCACTTTATCCACATCCATATGTCGTGCAATGGCGGCACCCGCTGTCGGTCCATACCCCGGAAGCAAGTTCACTACGCCATCCGGGAACCCTGCTTCCAGCATGAGTTCGCCTACGCGCAGCGCCGTCAGCGGCGTTTGCTCCGCCGGCTTCATCACCACCGTACATCCAGCCGCCAGTGCCGGTCCCAGCTTCCACGCCTGCATCAGCAACGGAAAATTCCAAGGAATAATCTGTCCCACCACACCCACAGGCTCGTGCTTTGTATACGTGAAATACCGCCCCTGCACGGGGATGGTCTTCCCCTGGATCTTGTCCGCCCATCCAGCGTAATACCGGTAGCATGCAATCGTCAGCGGCAAATCCGCTGCCAACGCCACCTGATAGGGCTTTCCGTTGTCTAACGACTCCAGTTCTGCCAGCTCTTCTTTGTGCTTTTCGATCAAGTCCGCTAGCTTGTTCATCAGCACGCCGCGCCCGGACGCGCTCAATTTCTTCCGCCAAGGCCCGTGATCAAACGCTGCCCGCGCGGCGGCAACTGCCTTATCCACATCCGCCGCATCGGCTTCCGCCACCTGCGTAATCGGCTCGCCGGTCGACGGATTAATCGTCGGGAATGTTTTCCCCGACGCTGCATCCACCCACTTGCCGTTGATCAGCAGTTTCGTCGCATTCACTTTCACTTTCGGTTCAATGATGCTCGTTGCTGTCGCCATAATTTCCTCCCAGCTGGATTGGGCAAGGCTACACCCCCGGGCCACCAGAATCAACATTTCCGCTAGGTCCCATCATTTTTCCCCGCACCACAGCCTTCCACCTGTGCTTTCGCAAACCCCTCAAATCCGGCGTATCCATCGATAACCTCGCTCCCCGTGCCGCCGCATCCGCACGATGTCCCTCTCCCGTCCTCAGGAACATCATCGCAGCTCCTTCGCCATGCAGCCGTGCCCACCCCGACGGCTGGCACCGGTCCGTGTCAATCGTCTTAAACCCCAACAACTCATGAAATCGTATCCATGACTCCATATGCGCCACGGGAAACGCGGACGTCGAATATCCCACGTTGATCTCCCGATCTCTTGCGAGGCCGATGGTCGCCGGATCGCAGCGGGGTCTCCGCCACACTGTCTCACCCGGATACGGGCAGGGCTACCCCGGGATGCCTTCGCGTCACTAGCACCGCTAGCCCCAGGCTGCACAACAGCAACACCGCAGCCAGATAATACGGCGCGCCCGGTAAATGTACCCGCGCCTGTGGCGATATTGCCGCCGAAAATACTTGCGTGAAAAGTAGCGGCCCGACCATTCCCGTCACCGCGCGCAGCGAATTGATCGCTCCCTGCAATTTCCCCTGGGAGCTCGCGTCCACTCGCTGGGACATCAGCGATTGCACTGCCGGCCCCGCTACTCCCCACAACGCAATAAACGGAATCGCCGCCAGCATGCCCCACCCCTTCCAGGCAAGGCCGAATCCCGCAAATCCTAAAAATCCATAGAACAATCCACTCACCAGGCTGAAGCGCTCCCCAAACTTCTTCACGTACGGCCCCACCAACCCGCCGGACACAATCACCGCGCACACGCCCACGACCGCTAGCGAGATTCCCACGCTCCGCGTATTCCACGCATAGCGGTATTCCGTGTACAGCACGAACACATTTTGCAATGATTGGTGCGCCAGGTAATAGAGGATCACCACGATCGACAATCCCGCCAACTCCGGATGTGAACGCAGTAGCGTCAGCGATCCCAGGGGATTAGCCATATGCCAGGCCGATTTCGCCCGCTTCTCCTTCGGCAAGGATTCCGGCAGAATAAAATATCCGTACAAAAAGTTTGTCAGGCTCAACACGGCTGCGGCCCAAAATGGTGCCCTCAAGTTGTACTGCCCCAGCAGTCCGCCCACGGCCGGTCCCACCACGAAACCCACGCCGAAGGCCGCTCCCAGCATCCCAAATTTCTTTGCCCGCTCTGCTGGTGCCGTAATGTCCGTGATGTACGCAAACGCGGTCGAAACGTTCGAAGCCGTAATTCCGCTGATCAGCCGCCCCACGAACAACCACCGCAACGACGGTGCCAGCGCCATGAATATGTAGTCTAGTCCCAACCCCAGGCACGAAATCAGAATTACCGGCCGCCGCCCAAACCGGTCGCTCCACGCCCCCAGCACCGGCAAAAACAGGAATTGCATCAAGTTCCATGCAAACCCGAAATAGCCTGTGATATCCGAGGCCCGTGCAATGTTTCCACCTTCAAACCGGATGATCAGGTTCGGTAGCACCGGCGCAATAATTCCAAACGCCAGAAAGTCCAGCATCACGGTCACGATAATGAACATCATCGTTGCGCGAGAGGCTCCCAGCGACGCCGGCCCCAAATTTCCCGGGGCAGGGAATAGTTTTGTTGGGGGAATCTGTTCTTCGAAATTCGCCATGCGCGTTAAATTCTAGCCTATTTGGTGGTCTAAATATCCATCTGCGGCGCGCACTCTCATCCTGCGGTTTTCCGATGACGACGGCCGAAGAATCTCTACTTAAACTGAAGGGAAACCGAAGCGAGCCGTCGCCAGCCCGGCCACCGCCTGCAACACTAAACTTCCAAAATAACTGGCAAAATCAGAGGTCGTTTCGAAGTTTGCTTATTAATGTAACGCTTCAGATCCACGCGGATCTTTTCCTTGATCACAGACCAGTCTGCTCGCTCTTCCAGGTTCGACGATTCGACCGTGCGCGACACCACGTCCCGCGCCCCCGCCAGGAAATCATTCCCGTTTTCACTCATCAACCCTCGCGTCACGATCTCCGGCGCCGATTCCACCTGTCCCGTGTGTTTGTCGATGGCGATAATCGGGATCACCACTCCCTCTTCGGACAAGTGCTTGCGGTCACGCACCACCATCTCTTCAATTTCTTCCAGCGATCCCGAATCCACTAGCACGCGCCCGGCCGGAACCGGATCCCTGCGGTACGCTCCGTCCTCCGTGAATTCCACGCACTTCCCGTTCTCCAACAACATGATCTCATCGCTGACACATCCCAATTGGTGCGCCAACGCCGCGTGACGGAATAAGTGCCGGTATTCCCCGTGAACAGGAATAAAATATCTCGGCTTTACCAAACGCAGCAGGAGTTTCTGCTCTTCCTGGCTCGCGTGCCCGCTCACGTGAATCGGTCCATTCGTATTGTCGTAATACACCAGCGCCCGCCGTCGGAACATGTGGTCCAACATCCGGAAGATGGCCTTCTCATTCCCTGGAATAATTCTTGCCGACAGAATAATCGTGTCATTCTCGTCGATGGTTACCAGCCGGTGATTGTCGACCGCGATCCGCGACATCGAAGACATCGGTTCGGCTTGCGAACCGCTCACCAGTAGCAGCAACTTCTTCGGGTCGTATCCGCGTATGTCTTGCGGTCTAACCACCATTCCGTCAGGTATCCGCAATCGCCCCATTTCGTGCGCGATTTCGACGTTGTCGACCATGCTGCGCCCGACAAATCCGATTTTCCGCCCCACTCGCTCGGCAACATCAATCACTTGCTGGATGCGATGGATCGAAGACGCGAAGCAGGACAACACCACCCGCCGTGGTGCCATCCGCGTTAATTCTTCAATCCGTGGCACCACCACTCGTTCCGAAGGCGTGAATCCTGGCCTCTCGACGTTCGTCGAATCGCTGAAAAGCGCCAAAACGCCTTCATTCCCGTATCGCGCAAATGCGTGTAAATCAAACGGCGCACCGTCCACCGGTGTCTGGTCAATCTTGAAATCGCCTGTATGAATAATTACGCCGATTGGCGTCCGGATCGCCAGTGCCACGCAATCAATCGTGCTGTGTGTCACCGGGATAAACTCAATCTCGTACGGCCCGATCTCCACCAGCCGCCCTGGCGTCACTTCGAACAACTTCGCCGACTCCATCAGCCCCGCTTCTTCCAGCCGCTTCTTCACCAGCGCCAGCGTGAAACGCGTCCCATAGATCGGCACGTTCAGGTCACGCAGAATGTATTGCAGCGCGCCGATGTGGTCCTCGTGTCCGTGTGTCAGCACGATCGCCTTTACATGCTCGCGATTCTGTTTCAGAAAGGTAATATCGGGAATGACCAGGTCTACGCCCAGCAATTCTGATTCGGGGAACATCATGCCGGCGTCCACAACGAGGATGTCTTCCCCGTAACGGAACACCATCATGTTCATTCCAAATTCGCCAAGTCCGCCAAGAGGTATGGCGGTTAGTGTGTGTGTTGTAGTCTTGCTCAAAGAGTGTTTTTCTCCATCTGGGAACCTCAAATCGTATCACACTGGCTTGTTGCCCGCTTACGTCGCTCCTCCGCTCCCCATTGCCCTCCACGTTCCTCACGTACGATAATCCTCCACATGGATCGCCTTATCCTCGCTCGCGGTCCACCTCTCTCGCAGTTTGTCGAGATCCTCTGGTATTACAAGAACGACCCGCAAGCCCACGCCAAAGAACGCCTCATGCCCGACGGGTGCATATCCCTCATCCTCATTCGCGCCGAATATCAAAATCGCATCTACAACCCCGTTGACACGCACAAGGTCCGAAAATTCCGCGATATCGTGGTCAGCGGCCCGCAGTCCAAAAGTTTTGCCATCGATACCGACGAACAACAATGCGTCATCGGAGTGTCCTTTCGTCCCGCGGGTGCTGTTCCTTTTCTCAAACTCCCCAGTGATCAGCTCCGCAACCTTCACCTCGATCTGGAAGATCCCTGGGCCGTTTTTCGCGCGAACTTCGCGAGCGTGTCCTCGCCGCTCCCACGCCCGCAGGAAAACTCCGCGCCGTTGAACTTGCTCTCCTTCAGCGCGCGGCCGGCTCCTTCGACTCGCACCCTGCCATCGAATACGCCGTCTCTAATTTTCTGGTTGCTCCTCAGACCTCGCGCATCGACCAGGTCACCTCGAAAACCAGTTATAGCTCCCGTCGCTTTATCGAACTGCTCAAGCAACGCGTTGGCCTGACCCCCAAACTCTTCTGTCGCATCCGCCGCTTTCAACGTGTCCTTCGCCGCTTCACCAGTGGCCGCCCGGTCGTCTGGTCCGATGTCGCTCTCGACTGCGGTTATTTTGACCAGGCTCACTTTATCCGAGATTTCCGTGACTTTTCCGGCATCAATCCCACTAAATATCTCTCCGATCATTCGGGTTTGCCCAGTCACCATAACCATCTCCGAATTCTTCGCTAGCCCATACTGCCGGAACGTCAAATTCTTACAATACGCTGCACGCCGGGTGCGCCAGAATATTCCTGGTTAGGGTTAGCAGGGCAGGGAATCATGACCAAATCGCCTCACCCGGTTCCACTGGGCCTTCGCAATATCACTCCGTACCTCGTCGCTCGCGGTGCCGCCCGGCTTCTGGATTTCGTTGAATCCGCTTTCGGCGCACAGGAGTTGATCCGCAGCGATGCCCCGGGCGGCGTCCTCATGCACGCGGGCGTCAAAATTGGCGATTCCATGCTCGAAATGGGGGACATCGGCGAAGCTGAATCCACCACATTTCGTGCCAACCTGCATTACTACGCAAAGGATGCGGACTCCCTATATCGCCAAGCCCTCTGCTCCGGCGCAAAATCGCTCTATCAACCGTGCGATAGGGACTACGGCGATCGCGAAGCCGTCTTGGAGGACCCTTGCGGCAACTCCTGTTATATTGCTACGCACAAGAACGGCACTTCCTACCGTCCACCTCTTCTCCCGGATCTAACTCTGCGCCTCAGCCTCAAGGACGCCTGCAAATTTATCGCCTTCCTCGAAATGGCCTTTCACGCCGCGGTCGTTGAAAATCATGCAGATGCCGCCGGAACCATTCGCCACGCCAAACTACGCGTCGGGGACACCATGATCGAACTATCCGAAGCCCACGACCCGTGGGGACCCCGCGCCTCTTCTCTTCACTATTACACCGAGCGGTGCGACGAGGTCTTCTACCGCGCCCTGGCAACTGGCGCCAAACTCCTGTGGCCCTTGGAAGACAAATTGTACGGCGACCGAACAGGCGGTCTACTCGATGATTGGGGCAATCACTGGTATATTTCCAAGCACCTGGAAGACCTCACACTCGAGGAGATCCAGCGCCGTTTCCAAGCCGCCCAAGGCTAGTCCACTTACTTTATTCGGGGAGGAAGCACGCATGATCCGCAGATTCGCTCTCGGTCTCTTTGCCGTTCTGTTGGTATCAACCGCTGTCCGCGCTCAAGAAGTCACACCAGCCGAAAAAGAAAAAGCTCTCCAGTATCTTGAGAGCACCAGGAAGGATGTCTTGGATGCCGTCAAAGGGCTTTCCCCGGCGCAGTGGAATTTCAAACCCGGCCCCGATCGCTGGTCCATCGCGGAGTGCATGGAGCACATCGCTGCCGCCGAGGACTACATCCGCGACAAGATCGCCAACGGCATTATGCAAGCGCCACCGGCTCCCGGCCGCGATGTCGGCAAGATCGATGCCGCCATCATGGAAAATGTTCCGGAACGCAAAACCAAGGTTCAGGCGCCCGATCCCCTCAAGCCCACCAACCGTTTCGGCTCGCCGCAGGCAGCCGTTGATCATTTTGTCGAGAGCCGCGCCAAGACCGAGGAATTTCTCAAGGAAACTTCGGGCCTGCGGGACCACGCTGTCGACAGCCCCACCGGCGCAGCCAAGTGGGACGGCTACGAATTTATCCTTCTCATAGCCGCTCACTCGGAGCGCCACACCAACCAAATCAAAGAAGTGAAAGCCGACCCCAACTACCCGAAGAGCTAGCCCGCTCTGGGACGAGGCGCAGGAGTGCCGCGCCTCGTTTCTCCAGTACTTCGCGGACTCCCCCCGTTGAGGCCGCCTCCGTCCTATCCCGTCTTCTCCCTGCTAACCGTTCTTCCCGCCAAAAAACAAATGTGCAATGGACACCAGGACCACCGCCCCCACCGTCGCTGCCGCCAGTGAGAAAAGAAACGTATTGGCGTGCACAATTCCCAGCTTTGTAAAAATCCAGCCACCGATCACCGACCCGATCAATCCCAGCACAATATCCCCAATACATCCGAATCCTCGTCCACGTGCCAATTTTCCCGCCAGCCACCCTGCAATCAAGCCGATCAAAAGCCATCCAATCAATCCGCGTTGCCACTCCACAACCACCACACGCTCTTGCAAAAATGCCAGTGCACTCAATCCCACCATCTCTCCTCCTTGACTCACGATCAGTTCAACTCCCCAGCACCTGTCATCCCGAGGGTATTCGACAAGGATAGCCGCACGATCTCAACTACCGTGTCTTGTCGACGATTCAATCTATTTTCCAGTCTCAACCTTTTATTTCCAAACCGCAGAGGGTTCCTGCTGCGTCATGCAATGCAATGTCCCCAATCCCAGCACCACATCGCGGCAGTGGATTCCCACCACTTCGCGACTGGGAAACACTCTTGCCAGTGTCCGCAGCGCCACGCGATCATTCGCCTCATTAAACGTAGGCACAATCACCAACCTATTCGCAATATAGAAATTGGCATAACTCGCGGGCAACCGCTGTGCGTCAAAATACACCGGCCTCGGCATCGGCAACGTTTCTACCTGCAACGCACGCCCCTCCTGGTCCTTCATGCCCTGTAGTCGCGTCAGATTGTCTTGCAGCGCCGCATAGTTGGCATCCCCGCGATCTTCTTCCACAATCGTCACTACCGTCGTTTCATTCACAAATCGCGTCAAATCGTCCACGTGCCCGTGAGTGTCGTCGCCCGCGATGCCATTCCCCAGCCACAATACGTTCGTCACGCCAAGATATTCGCGAAATATTTCCGTATAATCCTCTTTCGTGAATCCCGGATTCCTCTCCTGCACTTTGCTCTGCAAACATTCTTCTGTCGTCAGCAGTGTCCCTTTCCCATTCACGTCAATCGACCCACCCTCGAGCACCACTCGCCGCCCTTTATGCACCGGCAAAAACACGCGCCGCTTCAATCTCGCGTTTGCCTTGCTTACCGCAGCCAGATCCTTCTGGTGGTTCCGGTACTTGGCCCACCCATTAAACACAAAATTGTTGTAGGCGACTTCGCCGGCCACATTCTTCACGCAGATCGGGCCGGAGTCCCGCATCCACCCGCGGTCCGTCGGCACTTGAAAGAATTCCACAGACTCCAGTTTCGCCCCCGCTTTTTTCAATATCCCTCGCGCGCGTTTCTCGGCCGCGCCATCCTCCACCAGCAGAAATACGCGTTCTACCTGCGAGAGCAACCGCACCATCTCTGCAAATGCCCACGGGATCGGCGCAAATTTCCCGGGCCAATCCGTCAACTCATGCGGCCAGCCGAGCCAGGTCGCTTCATGACTTTCCCATTCCGCCGGCATGCGGTACCCCAACTCCCCCGGCGCCTCCCTATCCCTCTTACTTGTCATAATTATCTTGCAGCGTCTCCGTAAACTTGGTGGTCCTTCTGCGAACTCAGAGGGAATTGTTCCTACTCTACGTCTTTTTCTTTTGGCTCACTTTTCTTCATTCCACCGCTCCAACAACCCTCCAAACGCATCAATCCTTCTATCCCGGAAAAACGGCCAATTTCTCCGTGTATCCTCGCTCTTCGCCGGGTCACACTCCACCACCAGAATCTCTTCCTTATCGTTCGACGCCTCCGCCAGTAACTGCCCCGAAGGATCCGCCACAAAGGAGTTCCCCCAAAACTCAATACCCGGGTCGCCCTTCTCTGGTTTTCCCTCGTACCCTACGCGATTCACCACCGCGACATAAATTCCGTTTGCCACAGCGTGCGCCCGTTGAATCGTTTTCCATGAATCCAGTTGCGCCGCCCCAACCTGTGCTTTCTCCTGTGGATGCCACCCGATGCTCGTCGGATAAAAAATCACCTGCGCGCCCTTCATGGCCGTCAGTCGCGATCCTTCCGGATACCACTGGTCCCAGCAAATCTGAACCCCAATACGCGCGTATTTCGTATCGAAATTCAAAAATCCCAAATCACCCGGGGTAAAATAGAATTTCTCGTAGTACAGCGGATCGTCGGGAATGTGCATCTTTCGATATTTTCCCAAGTACGTTCCGTCTGCATCGAGAATCGCGCACGCGTTGTGGTATACACCCGCCGCCCGCCGCTCAAACACCGATGCCACCAGCGCCACCTTCTTCTCTTTTGCCACCGCCGCCAGTCGCTCCGTCGTCGTTCCCGGCACCGCTTCCGCCAAATCAAAAAGTTCTGCATCCTCGGTGCGGCAGAAATATTCCCCGGCAAACAGTTCCTGCAAACAAATGATTTGCGCGCCGCGCGCCGCTGCCTCTCGAATCTTCTCCGCCGCTCGCGTCAGATTCTCTTCTTTATTCGTCGTGCATCGCATCTGCACCAGTCCAACAGAAAACTTATTCGCCGTCATTCATCCCTCGCCTCGGCCTCTCAGCTAACTCGGGGGCCTCTAGGCATTATCTGCTGTGAATCTTTTTCTTCCCCAACGATTCTACTTTCCTTCTTCCCCAGTTTGTACTATCAATTCTCTTAGATTTACAATTCTTTCGCCCGCATTCTGAAATTATTTAGGTTCCATCATTACAGCTCGTTCATTTCTGCATTCGAGGAGTCGCGATGGCCAAGTCCTCCAAAACTGTCACCGGACGTGTTCTTCACGATCCCGTCAAGGACATGCTCCGCCCGATTTTTCCTCTCGACCTTTCCAAAATCAAAACTATCGACGATCTCGTTCGTGCCATGGGCGACACCGCCTACACCGCTCGCCAGATTGGTGACGCCGCCGATGTCCTTGAAGCAATGGCACGTGACAAAGACTGTTTCGTCGTCATGACCCTCGCCGGCGCTCTCACGGTCGGCAAAATGGGCCTCGTCTTCTGCGATCTTATTGAATCCGGCATCGTCAAGGCCATCGTTTCCACCGGCGCTCTCATGGCCCACGGTCTCGTCGAGGCCACCGGCCGCTCCCACTTCCGCTACGATCCCGCCAAGATGGACGACAACGAGCTCTTCCTCGCCGGTTACAACCGCGTCTATGATTCGCTAGAGCCTGAAACCAATCTTGATCACGTCGAAGAAGTTGTCGACGCCATCCTCGAAAAGTGGGATCCGGAGGAAGTCGTTTGTAGTTGGAAGCTCCACAAACGCATCGGCGAATTTCTCGTCAAAGACACCAAGGGCCGCGGCATCCTTAAATCCGCATACCAGCACAACGTTCCTGTCTTCGTTCCTGCCTTCTCCGATTCTGAGCTTGGCCTCGACTTTGCTCTCAATCAGTACGCCCGCAAGCGTGACAAGAGACCCGTCCTGCGCTTCGATCCTTTCGAAGACTTTCAGACATTCGCCGACACTATGATGGCTACCAAGAAAATGGGCATCTTCACCATTGGCGGGGGAGTCCCGCGTAACTGGTCGCAGCAATTCGGCGTCTACGCAGAGCTTATGGCTCGCCGCGGCTACAAGAATCTTCCCCTCAAACGCTATTCCTACGGTGTTCGCATTTGCCCCGAACCCGTCAACTGGGGCGGCCTCAGCGGCAGCACCTACACGGAAGCCGTTTCCTGGGGCAAATTCGTTCCCCCGGAAGAAGGTGGCAAACTAGCCGAAGTCCTCGAGGACGCCACTGTAGCGCTCCCATTAATTGTGGGCGCCGTTCTCCAGCGCATCGGCTACCTCAAAAAGTAGCTCTGTCTTGTGGGGGCACAGCATGGCTGCGCCGCATGTCCGCACAACTTTATCTGACGTATCCAGCAGAGCGATGCGTGGCCTCCGCGGGAGGCTTTTCTGTTTCGCTACGATTTTGCTACACTCCCGGAGTCAAATCCTTTTGCGGCTCATCGGGAGGTCTAGTGCCAAAATCCGCCGCGAAATCCGCGTCTCTCTACGATGTCCATCCCGGCGTGGCCCTGGTCCAAAAGTGGATTGCCGAGCTCAAACCAAAAACCGGTCGGTCCCTGGAAGAGTGGATCGCCCTGGTCAAAAAGGATGGCCCCAAGGATTGCCAGCCCCGGCGCGCCTGGCTAAAGTCCAAACACAATCTCAGTACCAACTCGGCCTGGTGGATCGTCGAACGCGCGGAAGGGAAAGGAGAGGAAGAAGATTCTCCCGAAAAATATCTCGTCACCGCCGCGAATTATGTTGAAGAGCAATACGGCGGCAAGAAATCCGCTCTGCGTCCTATCTTCAATCTGCTTCTAGCTCTCGGCAAGTCTCTGGGCCCAGACGTAAGGGCCTGCCCTTGTAAAACCATGGTTCCCCTATATCGAAATCACGTTTTTGCGCAAATCAAGCCCACGACCAACTCTCGCATCGATTTCGGCCTCTGTTTCAGCAGCTACCGAGGCAAACTCCCCAAGCGCCTCATCGACACCGGTGGCCTCGCCAAAAAGGACCGCATCACGCATCGCATAGAACTGACCTCTCCCGATCAAATCGACGGCGACCTCAAGCAATGGCTCCGCGCCGCCTACGAGCTCGACGCCTGAGTTCTTGTGTTAAACTCTTTTCCCGCTTTCCGAATCCTCGGGGCTCAAGCCATGTCTAAGTTCCTACGCGCTCTTGTGGTCGCCGTCGCATTGTTCGCCGTATCCCTAGCTTTGGCCGCATCTCTCGATGGTCTGCCTCGTCTTTATTTGCCGAATACACCCCCAAAGGATCCTCTCGTGACACAACACGCAACCGGTTCGTTCGAAGTCAAAACCGCTCCCCTCGATCCCGCCTTCAAATTCGACGACCATCCACTCGGTCGAATGTCACTGGACAAACAGTTCCACGGCGATCTCGACGCCACCAGCAAAGGCGAAATGCTCACAGCCGGCGACCCCGCCAAAGGTTCCGCAGGATACGTTGCGATGGAGAGAGTGAGTGGCTCGCTGCACGGCCGTTCAGGCACTTTTGCCCTGCAACACAGCGGCACCATGCTGAACGGCGCTTTTCAACTCGACATCAAGGTTGTTCCAGGTTCCGGCGCAGGCCAGCTCGAAGGCCTAGCCGGATCCATGACCATCATTATCAAAGACGGTAAACATTCCTACGACTTCGCCTACACCCTCCCCGACCCCAAATAAGCCAGGGTGCGGCACCACTTCACCCCATGTCCGCCAACCCGGTCCATTTTGTGGCTGTTTTCTTTTTTAAGCTGTCATTCCAAGGTCATTCGAGGAGGATCGCCGAACGATCTCGACCACCGCGTCCTCGTGCGCCATCTGGTCGGCCCGCAAAAACTCTTCGGGATCGCTCCTCCTCGAAACCCATTCGATCCATCCGAAGGGACATACAGGGTCACAGTTGGCTTCACGCGCAACACATCTCGCAGCCCGGTGGCATGGTCCGCGTCACGATGGGAGATCACCACAGAGTCTAGCTTCGGCAGCTCCACTCCTAGCGCTTTCGCACTGGATTCAAAGATGGTCGCATTCTTTCCCGCGTCAAAAAAATCCCTTTCCCGTGGTGCTCCACAAGCGCCGAAAAACTCCAATCCTTCGTTAACTCCTTCGATTCCCCAAACGCATCAAAAGAATCGTGCCCTGGTCCTGCGCCCGGCAGGGAACCGCAGGCGCCTGCACCAGCGCCACGGCTAAAATCCGCTGCAGATGGATTCGCAAGAAACACCACCCATGGTTGGTTGGAAAGGGAATCGAGTCGGCTTAGTCGTCGTCTCCGTGCAGTACCGCCGCCGTCAAAACGGTTGTCCACAACCCACGCTTGTCGCCCACCGCGGATTGCGTGATATTCATCGTCCGCACAATCTTGTTCGATATCCGGTAGACCTCTTTTTTCTCGTCCCACGACAAATCCGGATCGAATTCCACGTTTAATGTCGTGGCCAGCATTTCCGCGGCCAACTCTTCGGCGTACTCGCCTGCCACTTCTTCCGTTTCACCAAACGAGTGGTGCTCGCTCAGGTATCCATACATCGGCCGCTCGCTCGGCAGCGCCAATCCAATGCTCGCCGCGATCAGTCGATGCGGCTCTTTGGTGGAATTTTCACTGATCACGGTGAACGCTACCTGCCCGGGCTTGATCAGCTTCAGGCCTTCACTTCGCGAAATCAGTTTGCAGTTTGGCGGAAAGATCGAGCTCACGCGCACGATGTTGCACGCCGCGATTCCTGCGTTCCGTAGTGCCAGCTCGAAGCTCGAAAGCCTCTCGCGATGTTTCCCCACGCCTTTTGTTAGGAAAATCTTCTTCGCTACGAACGCCATTTTGCTGGGTCACCGTCCAAAGTGAATTTTTTCTCGCAAAAAAGTTTGCGCCATTAAAAAAGTAACAAGCTTGACCCTCAGTGTCAATGCACAATGCTCCGCAATCTCGGCAGCTCGCTCCCCGACTCACCTTCCTTAACCCTGTTGTATCGGAATTCTATCCGGACTGCTTCTTATGTCCGGTTTCCTGCGCGCCCTTACTCTCCGGCCAGATAATTCACGAGTTTCCCCAGCGGCCGGCATAGCGCCAGTACCTTGGCCAGATCCTCCGTAGTGAAATCAGCCCCCACGCTTGAGGCGCGTTCGCCCTTCCGGCTGATCTGGATCACGCCTATCACTTTTCCATCATTCAGTATCGGCGCACTGATGATCTTCTGGATCGATTCGCCGCTGGTGGTCGCTGCTTTCACTCCCTCAAAAACGGTTGCGTGTGGCACGGCCGAAAAATTGTTGTTGATCTCCGGCTTGTTTTCTCGCGCCGTCCGCGCGGCTAGGGCGGAATTGCTCGTCAGCGGAATAAATCCCACATTTTTCAGCGCCGCAGGAACCAAAAAATGCAGGTGCCTCCAGCGATTGGACACTCCCAGAATCGCTACTTCGTCCGCCTTCACCCGCAGCTCCTTTGCAATCTTTTCGGCTAGCGCGGGCATCGACACCTCGGTTGCAGCAGCCCCATCCGCCTGCAGCGCTGTCGCTAGCCTCTCGAGCTCCGACACTAATGTCGTTCCCATATTTTTGGATTTAGCTCCGCCCCACCTGATGAGGAAATTGCGGGGGCGCAGCGGGTAGATCCTCCGTCTCCTTACTACACATGTTCAGTCCTTCGTTCACTTCCGGCAAGAAATTTTCGAATTGTTTGTGCCTTTCGTAGTGATAGCGCGCTTGCATCGTATCTTGCAACTCCCTATACTGAATTTGCCGCGATCCCATCGCGTCCCTGCTTGTCGCTCCATACAAACTTCCGGGACTCTGGCGGCGGAGAGGGCATGTCTTCCACGACTACCCAGCCTGATGCAACTTATCTGCACGCAAACGTTCACTCTTCTTTCGGAATCTTACGTGGCAGACACAAGGATCAATTCATTCCATGAGCGCTACCGCGATAAACCTCCCAGGCGGCAGCTTGCGGTTCTGGCAGACCACTGTTGGCAAGAAAGCCATAATGGCCATCACCGGGTTTATTTTGTTCGGTTTCATTTGCGGCCACCTTCTCGGCAACCTGCAGATCTATCTGCCACCCGAAAAAATCAATCACTACTCGGCCACTCTTAAATCCCTCCCCGCACTCTTGTGGGGGGCGCGGATCACGCTCCTGCTCGCCGTGGGGTTGCACATCTGGTCGTCGTTTCAACTCTGGCTCCTGCAGCGTGCGGCCCGGCCCATCAGGTATGTTAAGAAAGCCAATCTCCATTCGACCTATGCTTCCCGCACCATGGTCTGGAGCGGGCCCATCATTCTGGCTTTCCTGATCTTTCACCTGTTGCACTTTACGTTCGGCACGGTGCATCCCGGCGGCCCGTTCGACGAGCACAACGTCTACAACAACGTCGTCACCGGCTTTCAGGTCTGGCCCGTCTCACTTTTCTACATCATCGCCATGATCATGCTGTGCTATCACCTCTATCACGGCTTGTGGAGCATGTTTCAATCTCTCGGCTTCAGCCACCCGCTTTACACGCCCTGGGTTCAGCGTTTGGCTAAGGTTGTCGCCATCCTCATCGCCGTTGGCAACATTTCCATCCCGGTCGCCGTTCTGGCCGGCTTCATCAAGCCTGTCTAGGGAGCTCGATTTCATGGAATTAAAATCCAATGCCCCGAGCGGTCCGATCGAGCAGTCCTGGGACAAGCATAAGTTCGACCTCAAGCTCATCAATCCGGCCAACAAGCGCAAGTACAACATCATCGTCGCCGGTTCCGGCCTCGCAGGCGGTGCTGCTGCCGCCAGCCTCGGCGAGCTTGGCTACAACGTCCACTGCTTCTGCTTTCAAGACAGCCCACGCCGTGCGCACTCCATCGCCGCGCAGGGTGGCATCAATGCCGCCAAGAATTACCACAATGATGGTGACAGTATTTACCGACTCTTCTACGACACGGTGAAAGGCGGCGACTTCCGCGCCCGGGAGGCCAACGTCTACCGGCTCGCTCAGGTCAGCCTGAACATCATCGACCAGTGTGTCGCGCAGGGCGTCCCCTTCGCCCGCGAGTACGGCGGGCTCCTCGACAACCGCTCGTTCGGCGGCGCACAAGTCTCTCGCACCTTTTACGCACGCGGTCAGACGGGCCAGCAGCTCCTGCTCGGCGCCTATCAGGCCCTCGAACGCCAGATTGGTCTCGGTGCCGTGAAGATGCACCCACGCATGGAGATGCTCGACCTGATCGTCGTCGACGGCCTAGCCCGAGGCATTGTCACGCGCTCTTTGTACGACGGCAAAATCGAAGTCCACATGGCAGATGCCGTTGTTCTCGCCACCGGCGGCTACGGTAACGTCTTCTATCTTTCCACGAACGCCAAGGGCTGCAACGTCACCGCCAGTTGGCGTGCCTACAAGCGCGGCGCCCTCTTTGCCAATCCCTGTTTCACGCAGATCCACCCAACTTGTATCCCCGTCGCCGGTGAGTATCAGTCGAAGCTCACCCTTATGTCGGAGTCCCTCCGCAATGACGGTCGCATCTGGGTTCCCAAACAGGCTGGCGACAAGCGCTCCCCCGCCTCCATTCCCGAAAGCGAGCGAGACTATTATCTCGAGCGTCGCTATCCGAGTTTCGGCAATCTCGTCCCTCGTGACATCGCTTCCCGCGCCGCCAAGGCTGAATGTGATGCTGGCCGAGGCGTGGGCGAATCCGGTCTCGGTGTCTACCTCGATTTCGCCGATGCCATCAACCGTCTTAGTAAACACAAGATCGCCGAACGCTATGGCAACCTCTTCGAAATGTACGAGCGCATCACGGGCGAGAATCCCTACGAAGTCCCCATGCGCATCTATCCCGCCAGTCACTACACCATGGGCGGACTCTGGGTCGATTACAACTTGATGTCCACCATTCCCGGTCTGTTCGTCCTCGGCGAGGCCAACTTCTCCGATCACGGCGCCAACCGTCTCGGCGCCAGCGCCCTCATGCAGGGTTTGGCAGACGGCTACTTCATCATTCCCTATACTCTCGGCAACTACCTTGCAACCGCCAAGCCCGCCAAGCTCTCCGATGACCTGCCCGCTGCCCGACAAGCCGTGGCAAACGTAACCGCCATTACAAAGAAACTTCTCAACGGTAATGGTAAGCGTACCGTCGATTCCTTCCATCGCGAACTCGGCAAAATCGTTTGGGACTTCTGCGGCATGGGCCGCAATGAAGCCGGCCTAAAGAAGGCTCTCTCTCTGATCCCGGCGCTCCGCGAAGAGTTCTGGAAAAATGTCCGCGTCCTCGGAAGCAACGAAGAGTTCAACCAATCTCTCGAAAAAGCCGGGCGTGTCGCCGACTTCTTCGAACTCGCCGAAGTCATGTGCTTGGACGCGCTCGATCGCAGAGAATCCTGTGGCGGGCACTTCCGCGAGGAATACCAAACTCCCGAAGGTGAAGCGCTCCGCGACGACGCTAACTATTCCTACGTTGCCGCCTGGGGTTACCAGGGAGACGGCAATGTCCCATCCCTGACCAAAGAGCCTCTCACCTTTAACTATGTGCACCCCTCCCAACGGAGCTACAAGTGAAACTCACACTTCACGTCTGGCGTCAGAAAAATCACCAGGACAGGGGTCGCATGGTCCGTTACGAGGCCCCCAGCGTCAACGAACACATGTCCTTCCTCGAGATGCTCGACGTCCTCAACGAATCCCTCATCGAGAAGGGCGAGGACCCCATCGCCTTCGACCACGATTGCCGCGAAGGCATATGCGGTACGTGCGGCATGATGATCAATGGTAAGGCCCACGGAGGCTTCAAGGGCACCACCGTCTGCCAGCTTCACATGCGCCACTTCAAAGATGGCGATGTCATCTACCTCGAGCCTTGGCGCGCCAAAGCCTTTCCTGTGATCAAGGATCTCGCGGTGAACCGCGGCTCTTTCGACCGCCTCATCGCTGCCGGTGGCTTCATCTCCGTTCCCACGGGGAGCGCCCCGGATGGCAACGCCATCCCTATCAAGAAAGAAGACGCCGACTTGGCCATGGACGCAGCCGCTTGTATCGGTTGCGGTGCCTGCGTAGCGGCCTGCCCCAACGCGGCCGCGGCTCTCTTCGTCGGCGCAAAAATTTCTCATCTGGCTCACCTACCCCAGGGCCAAGTCGAACGCGACCGTCGTGCCCTGGCGATGGTCCAACAGATGAACATCGAAGGCTTCGCCAACTGCACCAACATCGGCGAATGCGAAGCCGCCTGCCCCAAGGAAATCAAGCTGGAAGTTATTGCCCTGACCAACCACGATTACATCAAAGCCGCGTTCACCGAGCGCCCCGAATCTGAAGTCGCCGGCACCGGCTAATGTAGCCGTGGGTTTTTAGACCCGTAAGCGCAAGCAACCAGCACGATCTTCAGCCCCTGAACACCCGCATTTCCTAATTTCGCTCCGCACCCAATAAATGACCGCGAGCCGTTTGGCACCCCCCTTCGGATCCAGCAAAGGGGAACCCCCACTAGGCGCTTGAGTTCGTTCGCTCGTACCCTGCACCCGATCGCAATCGTTACCGCGGTCGCTCCCATCTCCACGCACCTTGCCGCCCACGCCGATCCTACGCAGCATCCCATTGGCACCTACTCCAACAGGCACGATGTTACGGAATGGGGAGAGGTAAAGGGCTACGAGCTCAAACTCTTCCTATGGCGGCACCACCGTCGAGGGTGCCCTGCAAATGGCTCCCGTGGTCCCCGGCGGCCTCTGGCTCGTGGAAATCAAGCAAATCCAGGACCATCTCAACTTCACCATCCCGGGGAAAGTCTTCTACTCAGGAAAATTCTCGGGCGTCGCCGATGGACGGACCCTTATCGGGGAGTTCCACTTCAACAACGGTCGCATCCAGGAAGTTTCTTTTCCGGGCCCCCTACAGCGACGGGGATAATCCACGAAAATCTTCGCGCCGCACCTCTCGGGTCCGAGTGCGGCAGCCTTCGCTTCAGAAAACTTACGCAAGCCTCAAAACCCCGAACATCCATGCTCCAGTAAGAACGGTTTTGCCTGCTCGCTCGAAACAATGTAGATCGTCCGGTCCTGCGCGTAAGCGGGCACAAATGTCACCAAGCCCACGGTGATCAACAAAGAACAAATACAGTCGAGCCATTTCCTGCATTTTTCTCCCTCGCCAAGGATTTACTCTCCGTAGCACTCCACCACCGGGGATCTTTGTCCTTCCACCGCGCTTACTGTCCGGTGCCCCGCATGCTAGTCCGGTTTTTCTGTTTCGTCGTGAGATCCGATGTCTGTTATCGGATACTCCCCTGCAAATCTGCTACTCTACCTACGTTCGTTTTCTCATTCGCTGGGGGGAATAATGATTCGCGCGCTCAGGTTTCTACTCGTCTGTCTCTTGGGAGTCACCGCCATGACCGTTTTCGTCTTCGCTCAATCCGTCTCGGATAATGCCAAAAAACTGCAATCCTCCTCCATTGTCATCGACACCCACGACGACACCACCCAGCGCCTTCTCGACCCCAACTTCGATCTCGCCGCCCGCCATACCGACGGAAACATTGACATTCCCCGCATGCGCGACGGCGGTCTCTCCGCCATCTTCTTCTCCATCTGGATCTCCGGCAAAATCATGGGTCCCGACGCCGTTAAGCAAGCCCTCGATCAGATCGACGCCATCCGCGAAACCATTCGCAAGCACCCCAACGATCTCGTCCTAGCCACCACCGTTGACGATGTCCGCGCCGCCAAAAAGCAAAATAAAATTGCCGCTCTCATGGGTGTTGAAGGCGGTCACATGATGGGCAACGACCTCGCCGTCCTGCGCACTTTTGCTTCTCTCGGCGTTCGCTACATGACCCTCACGCACATGGAAAATAACGAGTGGGCTGATTCATCGACCGCCAAGCCGGAGCACGACGGCCTAACCGATTTCGGCAAGGGCGTGGTTCGCGAAATGAACCGCCTGGGCATGATCGTGGACATTTCCCACGTCTCTGACAAAACCTTCTATGACGCGATCGCCGCCAGCAAGGCCCCTGTCTTCGCTTCCCATTCCTCCTGTCGCTCCCTTTGCAACGCTGCGCGGAATATGACCGACGAGATGATCCGTGCTCTCGCCAAGAACGGTGGCGTCATCCAAATCAACTATCATGTCGGGTTCCTCAGTCAGGAATTCCGTGATTTTGAAGCGGCTCATCCCGATGCGGAAAAAGAGATCAATGACGAGGTAAAAAAGCGCTGTGGTGAAAATGAAGCCTGCAAGCTTACAGCCGGGGATCAAGTCGTGCGCGATTTAATGGAATCCGGCAAGCTCCCCAAAGTCGATTGGACCCTCATCGTCGATCACATCGATCACGCCGTCAAGATTGCCGGCATCGATCACGTCGGCCTCGGCTCCGATTTCGACGGCGCCGTCATGCCTGTCGGAATGCAGGACGTCACCCACATCCCGCAAATCACCGACGCACTTCTCAAGAAAGGCTACTCGGAATCCGACATTCGAAAAATACTCGGCGAGAATACCCTTCGCGTTCTCGCCGAAGTCCAGCGCGTCTCCCAGGCGCTAAACAAATAATTGGTCGTGCTGTGGGGTTCTCCCCTGTCGTGACATGTCCTTAGCTCGTCCTGACACAGGAGGGGACCTGTGCTTTTTCTTAACTGCGGATCCGTCCCTGTACTCCCCTGGTCTCAAATTTCGCGTTAGAATCAAGCTGTTCCATTCACCATTCACTACCTCGGAGGCATTCACTACAATGCGCATCACCCGGTTCGTCGCAACCACAGCAGCGTTTCTTATCTTGGCCACCACCCCTGCCTTTTCGCAAACTTCCACAACCCAGGCTCCTGCCAAACCCAAATCCTCCACCGCCGCGAAGCCCGCCGCTTCTCCTTATGACCGCGCTCTTCTGAAACCCGCTCTTCTAAAGGACACGGCTCCAGATACCTATCAGGTGAAATTCATTACCACGCGCGGCGATTTCACCATCACCGTCACGCGTGCCTGGGCCCCCGCAGGCGCCGACCGATTTTACAACCTCGTCAAGCATCACTTCTATGATGGCGCCCGCGTTTACCGCGTCATTCCGAACTTCGTCGCTCAGTTCGGCATTAGCGCCTATCCTCCCATCAACGCCGCCTGGGCCAAAGCCACCATTAAAGACGATCCCGTCGTCGAGAAGAACAAGCGTGGGACTCTCACCTTCGCCAAGACCTCCAACCCCAACTCCCGCACTACGGAAATCTTCATCAACCTCAAGGACAACCCCTCACTTGACTCCATGGGCTTTGCTCCTTTCGGCGTCGTCGACGACAAGGGCATCAACATCGTCGAGATGTTTTACGACCAGTACCCCGACCCCGCAGGTGCCAATGAACAGCCCAACATGGAAAAAGGAGGCGAGCAATACATTGCCCAGAAATTCCCCAAACTCGATACCATCAAGTCCACAACCATTGTGGGTGGCACAGCCTCCACACCCGCGGCCAAGCCTGCGACCGCCGCTAAACCCAAACAATAACAATGATTTGGAGGGGCTGGCCCATCGGGTTGGCCCCTTTTTGCTGCCCACTCCATGTATCCATTCCCCTGATGTGACACATCTAATCTTTGAGGCCAAGTACCGGTTGACGCTCACCTCAACTCTGCGTAACCTCGTTTAGCTATGGCTCACCTTTGCCAGACCGACGCTCTTCTGCAAGCCATGTGTTGCTGCTGTCGTTGTCGGCCTGCCCACTCTGGCAAATGGTGCTTCCGTATCTAGCTCTCTCTGATTTGCGATTTCCGAAGCCCACGTGCCAGTTTCCCGGCCACGTGGGTTTTTTGTTTTTGGAACGGTTCTCGAGTGCTTGGCGGTGCAGCCACTCTTGGCTGTGCTCTTGGGCTCGCTTCAGGAGCTAGGAGCTTCAGCTCCGACATTCAGGCTCACGCTAGCGAAGGGCCTTAGCCACTGGGAATTTCGACCTTAGTAAGGGGAACAGGAAACCAAATGCCCGAGCTCAAGGAAACAAAGGCGCAGCGCGTCGAACGCCTGAAGCGGGAAAAAAATGCCTGGGCCCATCTTGACGAAATCCGCGAATTCGCGCGCCTGGGCCACGCCTCCATCTCCCCCGAATGGCTCGGCACCTATTTCAGGTCGTGGGGTATTTACACCCAAGGCGACGGACTCGGGGTCGTCGGTGGCTCCGGCGGAGAAGGGAAGTCCACTCCCTACTTCATGGTGCGCATCCGCATTCCCAACGGTCTCCTCACCAGTGCCCAGGTTCGTACCATTGCAAGTCTGTCCACAGAACACGGCAACGGCGTTGCCGACATCACTGTTCGTCAGAATATTCAGCTCCATTGGGTCCGCATCGAGTCCATTCCCCATCTTCTCGAGCGTCTCTGGGCCGCGGGCCTCAGTACCACAGGAGCCTGCGGTGATGTCACCCGAAATATTACGGGTTGCCCGCTCGCTGGTGTCCACGCCCATGAAGTCGCCGACGTTTCATCCGTCGCCCTTGCTCTTGACAAGGAGTTCGCCGGTAATCCTGAGTTCTACAACCTCCCCCGCAAATACAAAATTTCCATCACTGCCTGCCCCGACTGGTGCTCCTATCCTGAAATCAACGACATCAGCCTGATGGCCACGCGCCGAGTGCACCCTGACCGGACCGATGATTCCGAGCGGAGTTTCCGGAGGGAGGTATCCCATTTTCATCCCAACTCCCATTCCACAAACGATGTCGGCTTCTCCCTCCGCGTCGGCGGTGGTCTCTCCACCCAACCGCATCTGGCTGTCCCTTTAAACGTCTTCATCCATTGGGATCAAGTCATCCCCGTCGTTCGCGCCATCACCGAACTCTTCCGTGATTCCGAACTCCTCCGCCATTCCCGCGACAAAGCGCGCCTGAAATATCTATTCCTCGAACATGGCTGGACCGCGGAGTCCTTCCTCGCCGCGATTCAGTCTCGTATCGATTTTCCTCTCGATCCCGCCGAGCCCGATCTACTACCCGCTCACGTTCATCGAGACCATCTCGGCATCATCCCGCAAAAGCAGCCGGGCTATTTCTCCATCGGCGCTTCCATCATTCGCGGACGCATTACCCCCGCGCAGCTCACTCTCGCCGCCGATCTTGCCGAACGCTACGGTGACGGCCGCGTCCGCAACACACCAATGCAAAATCTTCTGCTCATCAATATCCCCGGTACCCATGTCTCCACGGTCGTCACGGAACTCACCGCCGGCGGCCTTCCCATCGAATCTTCCGCGTTCGCCCGTGGCACGGTCGCCTGCACGGGCTCCGAATTCTGCAAACTCGCTCTCACGGAGACTAAGTCCTACGCGCGGTGGCTCACCGAGCAGCTCGAAGAGCGATTCCCCAACTACCAGGAGCAGCTTCGCCTCCACATCACCGGCTGCCCGAACTCCTGTGGGCAGCACTGGATCGCCGACATCGGCATCGAAGGCAAAAAAATCAAATTGAACGGCAAGGTGCTCGATGCCTACTACTTCTGTGTAGGTGGTAGTGTCGGCCAGATCGCTGCCATCGCCCGACCCGTCGGATACCGCTGCCCCGCCGACGAAGTTCCCGACGCCATCGAGCGCCTGCTCTGCTACTTCCATTCGGAACGCCAACCGCGCGAACCTCTTCAGAAATTTCTCTCGCGCCATTCCACGGAATCTCTCCGCGCTGTTTTAGCCGGCGGCCTCTCCGAAATCGCCGCCCGTGATCTCCCTCTCGCCACTGTCCCGCATTCCGTGGAGGACCGATGAGCTTATTCCCGGCATTTCTCAAACTCAACAACCGATCCGTCCTGGTCGTAGGTGGCGGCGCCATCGCCTCCTCCAAGATCCCCAGCCTCCTCGAGGCCGGTGCTCACGTTACCGTCGTGTCCCCCAAGCTCGTCCCCCAGCTCATGGAATGGGCCCGCAACCGCAAAATTGATTGGCTCCCGAAACCATTTGAAGGCCGAGACCTCAACGGCAAATTCCTCGTCGTCGCTGCCACTTCTCTCGCCGAGGTCAACGCCTCCGTCTTCGAAGAAGCTGACAAGCGTCACATCCTTTGCAACGCCGTGGACGACATCGACCATTGCCACTTCTACTGCGGCTCCATAGTCCAACGCGGCGAGCTCCAAATCGCCATCTCCACCAACGGCAAGAGCCCAGCCTTGTCCCAGCGTCTCCGCAAAGAACTCGAACAACAGTTCAGTCCTGAATATTCTGCGTGGGTCGACTGGCTCGGCAATGCCCGTGAAGTGCTCCGCGCCCAATCCGCTGACCCGGAAACCACCAAAATCTGGCTCCATCTACTCGCCAGCCGCCCCATGTTCGAGCGTTTTCTTCGCGATACCAACGACCCGGCCCCTCCCAAAGGAGCCTCCTGATGGCCACGCGTTACGGCAAGGTTTTTCTAATCGGCGCCGGCCCCGGTGACCCCGATCTCCTGACCCTCAAAGCCGCACGTCTTCTTCAATCCGCCAACATCGTTCTGCACGACTCCCTGGTGAGCCCCGAAATCCTCGCGCTCATTCCCGCTACCGCCCAGCGCATCGATGTAGGTAAACGCGCAGGCTTTCGGCTGCTCTCCCAAGCCGACATTCACTCGCTTCTCGTCGTCGCCGCCGCCAAACACGAAATCGTCGTTCGTCTCAAAGGCGGAGACCCGCTCCTGTTCGGCCGCGCCGCCGAAGAAATCGAAGCCCTCCGCCAGGCCAATATTAATTTCGAAATCGTCCCGGGCATCTCTGCCGCCTTCGCGTCCGCCGCCGCCGCTCAAATCTCCCTCACCGATCGCCGGGTCGCCTCGCGCGTCCTCTTCACCACTTTTTCCCGCTCCGAAGACGTCCGCTCTTTCTCTGGCGTACCCATCACCCCCGACACCACCGTAGTCGTATACATGCCCGGCCCCAATTACGAGGAAGTCGGCCGCTGGCTCGTCGATTCTGGCCTGGCCCCCGAAACACCGTGCCTGGTCATCTCCAAAGCTTCACAACCCGATCAATCGACGCGCTCCAGCACCATCGGAGCCCTGCTCTCTGTCTGTCCTCTGGCCGCACCTGCTGTTCTACTCGTGGGCCGTGTTGCCGCCCAGTCCGCGGTCTTCGCAACGGCCACGGACTGGCTCAACCAGGCAATCCGTGAAAAGTTCGAAGGAGTTTCCATTTCGTGATAAAAAAGGAGAAGTGCGATGACGGAGCCTCAACCGCAAACTAGATCCGAGCCAACTCCAAGGCTTTCGCTTGATACCTGGGCAGTCTTGCTCGCTCTATTGGCTGCCGTTCTAATTCGCTTCGGCATAATCCCCAAAGTTCCCTGGTAGCGCCGGGTCCTGCGTTGTCCTGGATTTGGTTTTGTTGTGAGAGTCGTAGTTCCCGCTTTGACATTTGACTCAGCCGGGAATTGGCGTTAACCCTTGAGGACTCTTGCTCCTTCGATTTTCGCTTTTCTATTTTCTATTTCGAGGTCTTAGATGGCTGACGCAATCGCACTACCGCAAAATCCCTCAATCCCTCTCAGCACAAGATTTCTGCGACTTCTCCCTGGCTTAGCTCTCCTCGCTGTCATTGGCTTCGCAGGCAAACTCCTCGAAAAAAACATCAACGCGTACGCCAAAGCCCACCATTGGGCCTTCCCCAACATTGAATACGTCCTCTGGGCCATCCTCCTTGGCCTGGTCATATCCAACATCTTCGGACTCGCCGAAATCTTCAAGCCCGGCGTTGCCACCTACGAATTCTGGCTTAAGGCTGGCATCGTCCTCCTCGGCTCACGATTCCTTCTCGGTGACGTCTGGAAGCTTGGTGGTGTTAGCCTCCTCCTTGTCGGCATCGAAATCCTTGGCTCACTCGCCTTTATGACCTTTCTCGGCCGCCTCTTCGGTCTAAAACCCAAACTCACCACGCTGCTCGCCGTAGGCTCTGCCGTTTGCGGTGTCAGCGCGATCATTGCCACAAAGGGGGCTATCGATGCCGACGATGAAGACTCCTCCTTCGCCATTGCCGCCATTCTCGCTCTGGGCGCCATCGCGCTATTCACCTTCCCGTTGATCGGCCATGCTCTCCATCTCTCTGATCATGCTTATGGCATGTGGGCCGGCCTCGCCGTAGACAACACCGCCGAAGCTACCGCTGCCGGGGCACTCTATTCCGATGCTGCCGCCAAACTTGCCGTCCTCACCAAGACCACGCGCAACGCCCTAATCGGTTTTGTGGTCCTCGCTTACGCCACCTACTGGGCCAGCAAGGGGCGGGCCCACGTCGTAGGTAATAAGGCCAAGTTCCTCTGGCAGAAGTTTCCTAAATTTGTTCTGGGTTTCCTGCTGGTCTCCCTGCTGGCCACGGTCGGTTTCTTCACCAAAGATCAAAATACGTCGCTCGCCAATCTCTCGCGCTGGGCCTTCCTCCTCACTTTCGCCGGTGTAGGCCTCCGCACCAACTTCCGCGATATGCGCAAACAAGGCCTCCGCCCCTTCGCCGTAGGTTTCATAGGCGAAGTAGTCATAGCCCTCTTCACTCTGGTGCTAGTTATCGCCGCAGGCCACTTCTTCGGTTTCTAAAGAAGAGGGGCGCAGCCCTAGCCGCGCCCCTAACGACAGAATCTCCACTCCGAACGACTGACCCTCAACTAGAGTCCTAAGACTCCCACCAACTCCTTCACGGACGCCGCCGATTTCAGCAGCGCCGCGTTTTCCTCAGCCGTCAACTTAATCTGAATGATCTCCTCGGCGCCTCGTGCCCCCAACTTCACCGGCACTCCCACGAACAATCCTTTGATCCCGTATTCGCCTTCGAGATACACCGCGCAAGGCAGGATCTTTTTCTTATCCTTCAAAATCGCTTCCACCATCTCCACCGCCGCCGCCGATGGGGCGTAGTAGGCCGAGCCCGTCTTCAGCAGATTTACAATCTCCGCCCCGCCCTTGCGTGTACGCTCCACAATCGCGTCAATGCGCTCCTTGGGTAGCAGATCGGGTAGCGGGATCCCCGCCACCGTCGAATAGCGCGGCAGCGGTACCATATCGTCTCCGTGCCCTCCCAACACGAACGAGTGCACATTCTCCACGCTCACCTTGCACTCCATTGCCACAAAAGCGCTCATGCGCGCCGAGTCTAGCACGCCTGCCATCCCGAGCACGCGGTTCTTTGGAAACCCGCTGATTTTCAACGCCGCCTGCGCCATCGCGTCCAGCGGATTTGTCACGATGACCATAATGCAATTCGGCGAGTGCTTGACGATCTGCTCCACCACGCCCTTCACCACGTCGTAATTCGCCTTCAGCAAGTCGTCGCGGCTCATTCCCGGTTTCCGCGGAAATCCCGCCGTGATGACCACCACGTCGCTTCCCGCCGTCCCGCTGTAGTCGCCGGTCGCCGTAGAAATCCCCAGCGCAGACGAATCCGTCCGCGTGATCGGCCCGCTCTCCACCATGTCCAGAGCTTTCCCCGCCGGCGGCCCATCCAGAATGTCCGTCAACACCACATCCGCCAGCTCCAAATCCACAATCCGCTGCGCCGTAGTCGACCCCACAAACCCACCACCCACCACCGTAACTTTCTTCCGGCTCATCTCTTTCTCCTTTGGAGGACGGCAGCCCAGCCGCCGCTTTTACGGGTTCAACGCGATCCCAAAACCCAGTCCAACCTCTCGCTCTTCAAAAGTGTTAAGCCGGGCGAAGCGAGCGAGAGATCTCAACCCCTGCGCCTTACTTCCATTCTTCCGTTCACCACCACCCAGCTTCTCCATGCCAAAACGATTTCCCTATTTCCCGTTCCTGCTGTTAGCCCTTAGTTCGTTACTTCCTGACTTGGTTGCTCCCTTCCTTTTACATATTCTCAATAATCGCACTCGCAAACGCCGACGTCCCCAATTTTGTGCCGCCGGTCATCAACCGTTCGAGGTCATACGTCACACGCTTTTGCCGGATGGTCTTGGCAATTCCATTCTCAATCAATTTCCCGGCCTCGCCCCATCCCATGAATTCAAACATCATCGCACCCGACAGCATCAGCGAACTCGGATTGATCACATCTTTGTCCGCATACTTCGGCGCTGTTCCGTGCGTTGCCTCAAACACCCCATAGCCATCCCCGATATTCGACCCCGGCGCAATTCCCAATCCTCCCACCTGCGCGGCGCACGCATCGCTTAAGTAATCCCCATTCAAATTTGGCGTCGCCAGTACGCTGTACTCGTTCGGCCGCAACAGCATCTGCTGAAACACGGAGTCCGCAATCCTGTCATTGATCATCAATTTCTTCTTCCACTGACCTTTTCCGTGCGAACCGCCTATGGCATCCAGTACTGCCTTCACTTCCGCGTACACCGTTTTCTTGAAATCGTCGGTCGCCGATTCCAGCCCCGGCTCGATCAGTACCGCGTTCTGTTCGACGGTCAGCCCTGGGCTCTTATCCAGGTTATCGAGGATCCAGCTCTCCCGCTCAGTCACCGTCTGCCCACGAAACTCTTCCCGGACCAGGTCGTAACTCCAGTCACGAAACGCACCCTCGGTAAACTTCTGAATGTTCCCCTTGTGGACAATCGTCACACTCGGCCGTTTGTTAGTCAGAGCGTATTGAACTGCGCGCCGCATCAGTCGTTTTGTTCCCGTGGGCGAAATCGGCTTGATCCCCACGCCGGAATCCCAGCGGATCTGTTTCTTACCGTCCTTCAACATCTCCTTGTTCAGAAAATCCAACAATTTCTTCACTTCCGGCGTTCCGCTCTTCCACTCAATCCCGATGTACACGTCCTCCGTGTTTTCCCGGAAAATCACCACATCCATCTTCTCCGGCTCGCGAACAGGGGAGGGAACGCCCGTGAAATAGCGCACCGGCCGTACGCACGCATACAAGTCCAATATCTGCCGCAGCGCCACGTTCAGCGATCGAATCCCACCGCCTACAGGTGTCGTCAGCGGACCCTTGATGGACACGCGAAAATCCCGCGCCGCGTCCACGGTCTCGTCCGGAAGCCACTGCTTGAAGGTATTGAAGGCCTTCTCGCCAGCAAACACCTCGAACCACGCCACGTGGCGCTTCCCGCCGTAGGCCTTGGCCACCGCCGCATCAAACACTCTCCGCGATGCTTTCCAGATATCGCGCCCCGTCCCGTCTCCCTCAATAAACGGAATAATCGGATTGTCCGGCACTTGCAGCTCTCCGCCGCTGTATCCAATCGCCTTTCCATCCGTCGGCACGGCCACTCCGTTGTATGTCGTTTTCATCTCTGAGGTTCCCTGTAGCGCAGGACGAGCGCATGACGCCAGCTCTGCGGCCTTTCTCCTGTTTTCGTAGGGACCGCCCTCTGCCTACCCTGACGCACGAAGGGAGGCGGCCCAGTCTTGCTCGTGAAGTGGCCGATCCTTAGACCGGCCAGTGCGGCGTTTTCAGTGGCGCTGCCTGGCTCTCGTACCTTCCCACTGGAGAGGCCAACTCTGCTTCGCCGGGTGGATTCTCCCCGTTAATTCGCGGAGCGATAGCGAACCAAAAACAATACCACATCGCCACCGCTCCTCGAAATCCTCTTGAATCCCGCGGGTGGCCCCGCGCTGCATCCCAGTTTTTCGTGGTTTTTTGAACCCCGAAGAACCATCGAGCGGCCTCTCGTTTCACTTCTTCTTAGATGTGCTCTGCGCGTTCTGCCCGCTCAGCAACGGCCCCTCCTCGCTATTGACGGGCGCGAGCTTCTTCTCCGCTTTTTGCTCCCGATTCCAGCTGTCCTTGATCCGGAGGTAGTATGTCTTCCCCTGCTCCGCCGTAAAATGCAACGCGGCGCTTTGCAGGGAATCCGTCAGCACCGCATGGGGCTGCCAGACCGCACGCAAAGCCGGTGCCTCCAGGCAGGAGATTTCCGAAGCTCTAGGTGTCGCGATGGCCATGAACGCGGCGGCGGCTCGAATCGACTCACTCCAGGCCCTCGATTCCGTTGACGCACGCACAAACCCTGAGCACGCTTCGAAGGCGCTACGAGTCAGATCGAATCTGATTTTGTCTTTTGGGATCTATTGGAAACTACGACAGGGAAGAGGAGAGTCTACAACCGCTGCTTCCTGTTCGTAAAAAAAGAGCTGGTCAGTGAGATGACGAACAGTCCTAGTACCGCTATACAAAGGATGACAACGATCATTTTTGGCCCTCCCCACATCCTTTAAAGCTGCAATGAAAGGACCACTCGCCACAGTTCTTCTTTTCAGTAACTTAAGCTACTGCCCGAACCACCCTTCGGAGGAAATGGGATTCACTCTGTCACCCATTCCTTGCACTCCGTTGCACATCCGCTGATTTCATGCCCCCTGGTTCCCGATGTAACCGGCTTCAGCTCTTGTTCAGATGGATCGATCCGTCCCCCGTATGGATCGACAGTGTCTGGCCGCCACCATTCAACTTGCCTTGAATCCTCGACGAACTGAACGTTCCCTCCACTGTTACCTGCATTCCCATGCTGATATGACCGTCATGCGTGCTTGCGTCCAAGTTCGCCTGCAAATCGCCCGGAACCTCCAGGTCCACGCTGCCATCGCCTGTGCGAATCGACCATGCCGTTGCCACCTTCGATCCCGCTCCCGCGCGCGCTGTCACGCTGCCATCTCCCGTCTTGATGCTTAATCCGTCAAAGCGTCCTTCCAAATTGATGTGGCCGTCCCCGCTCGATGCATCTACTGTCCCATCCAATCCGCGTGCTTCAATATGTCCGTCTCCGGTGTGGAAGTGAATGTTGCCCTTCGCTCCTTGTACCGTAATGCCTCCGTCGCCCGTGGTCACATCCACGTTTCCGTTGACGGAATCGGCTTCGACCGAACCATCTCCCGAACGCACCGTCAGGTCCGCATCTTTGGGCATATGTACTTCCACGCGCAGGCTGCTGTGGCGCACGCCCCAATTCCAGAAGCTCCCGGCCGAAGTTTTCGCCACTACCTCCACGGAATCTCCGCTCTGTTCCGTGCTCACCCGCAAATCCTTGTCCAGCTTGTATCCACTGTAGACCACGCGAATCTCCACCTGCTTGATATCTCCCGTTGATACGCGTACCGCCCCATCGTCGGTCTCTACCTTCACCCGCGCATGTCCACTCACGGTGAACGTCTTGGTCACCTCTTCGGCTCGCAAAGCCGTGGCGCTGCCGAGCGCTAACACCACTGCTATCAATCCGATAGCGGCCATTTTGGGCGAGAACCCAAATCTCGGAAGGGCATCCGTTTCCCTGTTCAGCATGCTCATGTTCGTCTCCCTGGTCTGTCGGTCCTAGGTCCTATTACCAATAACGCATCTGCTGCCAGAAATGTTCCCTATCTCTTGGCCGCCTTCTTCTGCTCTCCCGGCTTTCCGCGCAACGCAACCAAGAACTCCTTCACCGGCAACGTATTGATCACGTCCTTTTTCTCCAGCCACCCGCGCCTAGCCATGGTCACCCCATAGTGAATGAGACTTAGATTCCCGGTGTTGTGCGAGTCTGTCGAAATCACCACCTTTACGCCTTTTTCCTTGCACATCCGCAAATACACATCCTTCAAATCCAATCGGTCTGGGTACGAATTGCACTCCATCGCCACGCCGTGTTTGGCGCAAGCCTCCAGTACCTTTTCCATGTCGTAGTCCAAGGCGTCCCGCCGTAGCAATACTCGCCCCGTCGGATGTCCGATAATTTGGGTATACGGATTCTCAATTGCCGCCAGCATCCGCTCGGTCATCGCTGCGCGCTCTAAATGGAAATAGGAATGAATCGAACACACCACCACGTTCAGTTGCGCCAGAATTTCTTCCGAATAATCCAGCTTACCGTCCTTCAAAATATCAACTTCCGACCCCGTCAGTACTCGGATTCCCAGCCCCTTTTCATCCGCCGCATGCAGTTTCTTGATGTGTGCGGCCATGCGCTTTTCATCGAGTCCGTTCGCCACCGTCACGGCCTTCGAATGATCTGTAATGGCAATATATTCATGACCGAGCGCCCGCGCCGCTTCGGCCATCTCTTCAATCGAATTCTTTCCGTCACTCGCCGTCGTGTGCATCTGCAGATCGCCCTTCAAATCCCGCAGTTCCACCAGCTTAGGCAGTTTGTGCTTCTCCGCTGCCTCTATCTCCCCCGTGTTCTCTCGCAATTCCGGGGGAATAAACTGCAACTTCAACCTACCGTAAATTTCCTCCTCGGTCCGCCCCGCAACGCGCTTTTCACCCTTCAACGTCGTCAGCGCATATTCATTCAATGTCCAGCCCATATCGTTGGCGCGGCCTCGTAGCGTGACGTTGTGTTCTTTCGATCCCGTGAAGTACAGTAGCGCCGCGCCGAAACTCTCTTTCTCGAGCAGGCGCACATCCACTTGCAGCCCGTCCCCCAGCGTAAAGCTCACCTTGTTTTCGCCGTGTGCCAGCGTCTGATCGATGCCCGGATACGCCAAAATGTGCTTGGCTACCGCATCCACGTCTTTTTGCTTGGTATGCCCCTCCGCCATGGTCACCAGCAAATCCAAATCTCCCACCGTCTCCTTTCCGCGCCTCAACGATCCCGCCGGCGTCACACTCTCCACCGCTTTTCCCACCTTTTTGATATGCTCCGCGATCGCGGCCGATGCAGCTTCCGCCGTGCTGATCAGAAATCTCCCGGACCCCTTCTTAAATACTTCCACGGCCTTGAGAATGTTCTGTTCGCTCTTCTCTCCGAACCCGGTCAAGTCCCTCAGTTTTCCCTCTCTCGCGATCTTCTCCACGTCCGCCACAGTTCCTGCTTTGAAATGTTTCCAGAGTAGCGCTACTTTCTTTGGCCCCAGCGACTGCAAGTTCAGCAAATCCAGGATGGTTTCCGGATATTTCTTCAGCAGCTTCTTGCGCAATGCATAATCACCCGTCTCCACAATCTCCGTCAGGTGGTCGACCATCCCCTGGCCGATTCCCGGCAATTCCAGCAGTTTCTCGGGAGTCACGACCAGCTGCTCCACCGGTTGCGGCAGCCCTTCGATCAATTCCGCTGCTCGTTCATAGCTCCGATATCGCCCGATAATCGCCCCATCAATTTCCAGTAACTGTGCGGTCTCCTGCAGGATCCGCGCGATCTGTTTGTTGTCCATGTCCGCGATTATATCCCTTTGGTGTGCCGCCGCCCTGCTGTCGCTTCTGCGATTTTATCCCCACCACCCAAACCCCGTGTCTTGCCTATCCCTTCTCCATCACCCCCGGTCCCTTGGCGGCGAAATCCCACTCTTGTCCTAATAAAAACAAAACCGGCGGAAGCTCTCGCCTCCGCCGATTCTAGACTGCAAACTCCCTATGAAGCCGGTTTGGACACATTCGATGCTTGGGGCCCTTTCGGGCCTTGCACAATCTCAAATTCTACCGGATCTCCTTCCTGCAACGTCCGGTAGCCATCGCCGACGATCGCCGAATAATGTACGAATACATCGGGCCCGTCTTCCCTCCCGATGAATCCGTATCCTTTCGAATTATTGAACCACTTTACTGTTCCTTGCACTTCGTGTCTCCTTTGGCAGGTGACTCTTTCTACTCTTGGGGCGGATCAGAAAACAATCGCCGCCATGAGCACGAATTGCGTGGAGTGT
>Ga0181523_10000661_pt1 | contig 39063 bp, 31 predicted proteins | sample PEATcosm2014_Bin_43_FD_119752 | JGI IMG/M metagenome (GOLD analysis project Ga0181523, IMG submission 119752) | Peatland microbial communities from MTU Mesocosm Facility, Houghton, MI, USA - PEATcosm2014_Bin05_30_metaG | ecosystem: Environmental > Terrestrial > Soil > Wetlands > Peat | place... | reverse complement strand
GGACAGCCGATTCTTGGCAACGGCCCGTCTCCCGTGGCAGTGCGGCTGATCTCGCCATAGTCGGAGATTCCCCACCAGTCCCAGCTAGTGAATACAGTCAAATTTCTGACCGAGCACGCTAGAAGATGTTGGGGTTGCGGCGCGTCAGGATAACGCGCTCGAGGCTTAGTTCGTTGCCAACAAAAATGAAGTTGTAGGACGTGCCATTCAGCAACGATGACAGCACATCCCGGGCGGGAGCGGGACCGAGATCCGCGATTACTTGTTCCTGCTCGGCGCCGGCGGGAATGGCAATCTCGGCCTGCGTCTGGCGCTGCACTTCGAACAACACTTGCGAAAGCGTAGCTTTTTCGGCGCGGATGCGCAGCATTCCGTTGGCATAGGTCACGGTCACCAAGGGCTTCGGCGGCGGCGGCGCAATGACAGCGGGAAGCAGCGCGGCCGTCGTTTGGGAGACTGCCGCAGAGACTCTGGGAGCTACAACATTCGTGGCGAAAACATTGGTAACTACAGCGTTTGTGCTGGCCGAGTTCGTGCTCCCGACCAGCGCGGCAGTCTGAAGCTTCGCGGCGTGCGTGGCCGGTGCATCGGTAGGCTTAGCGCCAACTGCAGCGACTGGATTGAGTTTCACTAGGCCCGCCGTTACCGCGCCCAAATTTCCCGAGTCCGATTTTCCCGAACTCAAATTTGCTGAGGCCAATTTTCCCGAAGCCAGTCTTACAACGATCGCATTTCCACTTGTCGAAATCTGATACGGCCGCGCCTCCGTGAGATCGAGCACGACGCGCGTAATCGGAGGGTTGTCGAAAAACAATCCGGAGCGGACGCCCTTCAGCGCACCGCGATTGACGGTCAGGGCGCGCAACTCGGCGGCGGGAAGCGCGCCGGGAAAGTCCACCACGATGCGATCAGGTCCGGTGATCGCCTGGGTATTGGGCGCGACCGGTGCGCCGGAGGTCTGTATCTCGACCTCCATCGCATCGTCGCTGCCGCGCACTATGACGTGCTGGACGCGAGCGTTATTATTCAGGGCTCGATTCGGGGCGCTGGTCTGAGCAAGACTGGTCTGTGCGCCGGTCTGTGCGGAAAGCGGCGCCGACAGCCAGGTGGCAACAGCTAGCAGGGATCCGAGATAAGATAAGCGTGACATGCGGCTCTGAGCAGAGTCTAGCAGTTATGGCAAGTGGAACCCGCACCCAGAAGTCTTAGCACTAACTGTTGGCACGGACACCCGATTCGAGCTTCGTCAGAACCGGGCGAGTCCCGGGGTCAATTTCCCAAAACGGGTCACTTGCCCACGTAGGTGCGCGCTGAGCCGACCCCGGAGCATAGGTCCCAACCGATCATGCACTGCGAAGCGCCTTGGGTGATGTCGTAGAAATCCGCAGCGTACTCGGTCGGATTGGCTAACTCGCTGTAGATCCAGGTGAGCTCGTCCACGGTCGACTTCTGCTTGTTGGCGGCGGCGTTCACGATGCCGGCAAAGGTCGGTGTGCCCCAGCTCGTACCTCCGACTGAATACCAACCGCCCTCAAGGTAGATGGGTGCGCAGCAAAAATCGGACGCCACATCAGGATATCCGCGATGGGTCCCGACGATGCTGGCAATGCCGCTCTGGTAGCTCGGGATCGGCTCGTAGGGACTGATGTCGCCGCCGCCGCTGGTGTCGTAAACCTCGTCCACAAAGTCGCCATTTTCGCGGTTGAAATATGTGCCACCGACCGAAACTACGTTGGGAGACGCTCCGGGATAAATGCTGACGCCGATCCCTGAATCACCCGCGGCGGCGAAATACACAACTCCGGGCTCGGTGAAAAACTTGTCCCACTTAAGCTCTTGTTTAACTTCGGGGTCGCCCCAGCTCATGCTGACTACACCGCCTCCATTATTGGCCACTAGTTTTGCGGCGTATATAACCGCATTCCAGGTCGGGTCGGTGTTGACCTGCTTGGACACGACCAGGAAGAGCTTGGCCTTTGGCGCCATGGCGTGGGCCCACTCGATGTCTAACGCTTCCTCAACCTCCCAATCCGAATACACCGGAGGTTTCCCGTCCGAATACTTAATCTCGAAGTCGGCGGGAGGTATGCCGTAATAACTGGAGAAGGCTGCCAGATCAGCTGCGGCAGTTGGGTAGTCGCCGGCATCCACGATGGCAATCGCGCCCCAGCCGCCGGTCGGCAGATTCGTGCTGGTGGCAACCGGGCAACCGGCGGGTCCGCTCACCAACTCGTAGACACAGGCCACGGAACCCGGCGTTTCCACGCCAGAAGGCGGCCCGCTCTGGGGAGCGTCGGAGTCGACAAAAAAGTAATTCGTATGATGGCGGCCGGGCTGCGGGATGCTGGATTCGGGGATGATAATTCTGTGTCCGTTGAAAACGGACTCGGTTCGTTGAGCGAAGGCCGGAGTAGAGGCAATGCCGAAAAATAGCGCGATCGCAACGACGAGTATAGAGATTACAAAGGAACCTTTCATTCTAGACTCCTGTACGCCGTCGCTAATGATGACCCGTGCATTGGGGAAATGCAAGTCTGAAACCGGGCTGGTGGTGCGGGTTATGCAATCGATTGCACACCGAAGCGGGCGCGTCCGCGTCAGGTATCACGGTGACTCTGCGAGTGATGAGGGATGCGGAAATCGAGTCGCTACGGCACAACTGGGCGGGCAGTTCCTCGATAACGCCATGCGATTAGCGCCAGTCCGGAAGCTAACAGCACCATGGTCGGGGGCTCGGGGACAACTGGCTTTTTGGGCTTGGGACGGCAATGCCCGCGGATGTCTTCGTCGCCGGCTGGGCAATGTCCGGAAGGCAACGGCACACTGACCGGTACGTACGGAAAGAAGAATGGACCCGAAAAGAGCTTGGGAGGAGTTGGCTGGCCGACGGGCAAATCGGGCGGGGCGAGTACCGGCCGGATGGGCAAAGACGGGGCGGATTCGACCGCCGCTACGGGTTGATCCAAGACATCTTCGGCAGGCTCTTCTTCGGAAACCTCGGGCTTGGCGGTGTCGGAAATCTGGTTGCCACAACGCGCACGCGCCGTGATCTTGCCGTCGGTCAGCAGCAGTTCGCCAACGTGGAGGCGAATCTTCCTGCGGGTCCAGAACACGGTGTCACGAATGCGATACGAAAGATAAACTTCGCGGGCTTCGGTGGCCCTGACCAGTTGGGCGTGGGCGTAATCGAAGTGGGCATAATGCCGACGAACTACATAGTCGCGCAACGCGGCATAGCGTAGATCGTCCGCATCTTTCACACCGCCGGGCAGCACTGAGTAAGCATAGACTCCCGGGATGGGCGCGCCGGAGTTCTTGGGCTTGGAGGAGCGCGCCGCCGCGAGGGCGAGATCTTTGTGGATATCCGCCCGCACCCAAAAAGAGGGTTGTACCTGGGAGGAATGGACGGAGGGCAAGGAGAAATAGCGCGCCGCACTCTGCCAGCACGCGCCCGCAAGCAGCGTTCCGACGAATATAACGACCAGCGTGCGCTGCATGCGCAGACGACGCCGATACCAAGTCCGTCTTCTCCGCGCGCCCCTTCGGTTCGTACTGACGTTCAAAACAAACTCCTACCTGGCACTGGCCAGAGACCGGGAGAGGAAGCCATTCAGTATAGAGCATTCCTTGATCCAAATCCCCGTTTCGGAACCTTTTCCGACCGAGGAACTTAGACTTCGAGACAGACGATCTTAGCAGGGGTATGCAAGGAGTTTCATCCAAAATGGTATTTTCAGCGCTTGGATTTCCTATTTTGGAAAATACTTTGCACAGCACGTGGCGAAGCTCCAACCGCGCTCCCCAGCCTGATGCCCCGTCTCTACGAATGGAAGAAGGGGCGAATCCTACTTGTCGGCGGGTTACTACCGTCCAAACCGATAGGTGAGGGTGAGGCTAGCATAGGACGGTATGCGAACCCCGACGACTTCCTGGATGTCGGAGGGGTCGCATGCTGTGGGAAGGTCGGTCTTCGTGTTCTGGCAGAAGTTCTCCGTGGTCTGGCCGGTGTAGCCGCTGGCGATGAGGAAATTCACACCACCTGTCAGGCGCCCATTCATGAAGGGTCGAACCACCGCCCCGCGGAACTCTTTCACAGGAGTGCCTGTACATTCCGCGTTTAAATTGTTGGGATCACATCCGGTGCCGAGAGGTTTGGTGCCAACATACTCGAACTCGCCGCGCGCTTGCAGATGCCACGGCAGTTTCTGCACGGCGCCGAGGAGATCGAAGATGGTGCGGGGGGCTTCGGGCGTCGGTTGTGGTGGAACGTACTGCGGGTTCGCAACGGCACCAAAGCCGAGGTCGCGGGCATCCGCTTTGGAAAAAGTTGCCAGCAGCGAGGCTTGCGTGAAGTTTCGACGTACGGCGGCCGTCATAAATCGAAGGCGGCTGGGACCCAAGTCAAACTGCGCGCCGGTGTCGGGATCGATTTTGCCCAGTTCCGCGCTGCTGGTGACGTGGCCGAGAGTGACTTTGAAATCCGTGTTGCGGATGGTTTTGCTGGCGACGAGCTGATAGGAATGCGACGTAGCCACTGGATTGCCAGGAGTGATCGGAGTGCTTGAGCCGGTTCCCTGTCCCACGCCGGTCCGCGGATCTTCCGTAAAGAACGACTGGCCGAAGCTGAGGGAGATGAGCGGAACGTACCACGATTCCTTGGGAAGAAAAGAAACGGTCACCTTGGGTGAGTTCACGCCGACCCATTTCTGAAACGAATCGTTTGGGTACTGAGGAGTAATTACAAGATCTTGGTTATCGATGTTGATTTCATCGCGGCGCCAGCCGAGATAGTAGCGGAAATAGCGAGCTAGAGCGCCTTCCGCGGCAACGTAGGGTGTCAGCGATACGATGGTGATGTTGTTTCCATCCACGGGCGTGAACGGTGGGTAGTAACCGGGTTCGCTCGGATTGAAGAACCCGTAGCTGTCAAGATCGTCGCGGCGCGGCGCTTCGCGCTCGTAGTCGAACCCTCCCAGCAAGGAAAAATACTCCGCCACTTTATTCACATAGTTCGCACTTCCGCCGGCTACGGTACGAAACTCACTCTGACGGATCAGGCCCAGATCGCTTCCGAAGTTTGAGAACAAGGCAAGATTGTAAGTGCGAAAGAACCCGGAAAGTTGGAGTTGCTGATTGCCGCTGAGTTGCCAGACATCGTTCAAGGCTACGAGCGCCGTGTGCGTCTGGTCTTTCTGCCGGGGATCAATGGTATCGCCGAGATTCGGGTAATTGCTGTCGTATTGATTGAATCCAAAGATCGGGACAAGTCCCGGCACATAGGAGAAACCATAATACCCGATGCCGAACAATGTGAGGCGATGCTCGCTCACGTGGAACACTCGCTCGCCATTGAATTTGTATTGTTGCCGATGTTCCAGGCGATCCAAGAATCCATTGCCATAGGAGCCTTCAAAGGCTAGGAACGACGTGGGCGACGGGCTCCATCCCGCCACGACGTCGAGGTCGCGGTAGTCGCCGGTGATGGTTACAAACGGGTCGAGGTGAGAACGGAGACCGTAGGTCGCCGCCAGGTTGACGGAGTGATTTCCTTCCCGAACGTTGAAGGCTCCGCCATCGACTTGGACGCTCTCCAGTATCTCGGGAATGAGAATGTTGGGATCGGAATAGCCATTGCCGTGCGCGTTCGCCGACAGATTGTTGGGGACGAGATAGGTACCGACCGCCATGTATTGGGCAATCGGTTCGCCATGGTCTCCGGCGACACCCGGCGCAAAATATTGCGGCGCCTTAATGCCACTGGACGCGGTTTCTATGGGGTATCCGGGAATCGACACCGGCGCGCCCGGACGGCCGGGGTTTGCATCGAGCAGATCCTGACGCACAAACACTCGCATGGCGGGATCAGGCGTAAGCACATCAAGCTCGTTCACGTCGGCAGTCACGCTTATACTGTCTTCCCGGGTGGAGAGTTCGCTCATGCGGATTTCAATTTCGGGATTGGTGCCGGGACGAATGCCGATTGAACGTGTGACCGGGCGAAAGCCGTCGGCGACCGCTGTGATGTCGAAATTTCCGGCGGAATCAGTCTTGATCTCAAAACGTCCGTCCGGTCCGGACGTCGCGGTTCTCCGAATCTGTCCCTTACCGGCATGGCCGACGACTCGAACTGATGCGCCTGGCAGGGCATTCCCTTGAGGATCGCTGACGCGGCCTCTCAGAATGATGTCCTGCGCCAATGACGGAAGAGGTAGCAGCAACAGGGTCACAAGCAAGACGAATCGCGAAATGTAGATTCGGTTCACTTGTTCTCCGGTGTCCAGCAGGAGCAGGTCCTTGCCCTTCGACAGGCTCAGGGTCAGGATGACAATTCTGTTTTTACGGCAAATGTTAAGTCTACCGATTTAGCCCAGCTTGTCCTAGACTGGCGAGGCGGGGGGCGAAGCTGCTCCGATGCCGTGGCGGGCAGCAAAACAGAGTTACGGATACTGTACTCAGGGCTGGAAAAGGTTTCTCAAAAACGAAGATCGACAGGATAAATGGGAAAAGCCCGGATGCCAGTCCGGGCCTGATGTCTTGATTGTTGCTCTCTCGTTACCCCAATTTTTTGCGGCGGAACATGCCCGCGATAAACACCAGCCCGGTTCCCAGCAAGCTAAGCGCTCCCGGCTCAGGAGCAGTCATGCCGCCTCCGCCATTCTTGGCTGCTCTGACATAAGGCGCACCCAGAGCGCCCTTCCATTTCCCTGCGTTGCCGTAGGTGCCCGCATCGCTGAGATTGAGTTTCTGCACGAAATGGCCGTTCGTACTCTGCGCTCCGTTCAAGTTGACGATTGAATCGGCGAACGCGGGAACCGCAAACGCAAAGATGACAATAATGCTCAAAATCCTTGCTGCCAAAAACCCGATCTTCATCTTTCTCGTCCCATGCGTAAGTTGACCGACAAGAGGTATTGCAACCAGTTCGCCAAAAAGGTTTACAGTCTGCCCCTGTGTTTGCAGCACCTTAGCAGGCACCACGGTGCCACAGAATGGTAGAGCCGACAGTTTGTGACGACAGAATCTGTCAGGGATGCGCCTGCAACGCCGCTCATCGAGATGCGTCCCGGTTGAGAGGGGTGTGTGGTATGCACAAAAAATCTGCCAAGAAATCCATGGTGTCTGTGCTCATCGATGCCGGCTTCAATAGGAATGTCGTGGTGGTAAAGTTGGGTCTCATGGCTGAAGCCACAAAAGCAGAAAGCTTTGAGGAGATTGTGGAGTGGGCATACAGCACCCTGCCGCAGAAGATTAGGGACCAACCAGACTTCCCTGGCATTCAAGTGGCCGACGAGCCACCTGAGGGCATATTGAAGGCCACCCGGCGCCGAAAGAACTGGCCCCGGGGAACTGAGATGTTGGGATGCTACAGCGGCATATTTAGGACCAAACGGTCGCACACCCAAATGAGCGTAGCCCCCGATTTGATATTTGTTTTTCGTGGCCCAATTCTGCGGTGTTCAAAAGGAGATTTGCGGGCCGAAGTGAAACGAGTGGTTTGGCATGAGGTTGCACACTGGCTCGGTTATGAAACTGAGGAGCAAGTGAAGGACTTGGGTTTGTGAGCAAGAAAACCGAAAACTACAACTGAGGAACCATCAGGGTAGAAATTTAGATAGAAAACTTGGTTACTGCTTCCTGAGTGTTTGCAAGTGCTTGAAAATATGGTGGAGCTAGTCGGGATCGAACCGACGACCTCATCGTTGCGAACGATGCGCTCAGCCAAAAAACCTCAATTTGGCGTGCACTTGGCAGCCGATTACGGTCCAGAACGGTCCAATTCAGACAGGCTCGCCGGGAGTTGCCTCACAACTTTCCCGCGTTTGGGCGTCCTGGTGTGACTCAGACGGTGGGTCAATGAGTGTAATGGGGATTTTACGTCAACTGAGAATGTAGAATGCCACCATGCACGATGCTATTAACCGAGGAAATGCGGATGCTTAATGTTGATTTGGCGCTCCCTCATTCGTATGCGGTCGAAGAATTCGGCGAACTCCCGGGAACGGGAGTCCTCCCTTTCCCTGTAATTTACATTCCGCCGCCGAAGACAAGACCGGAGCACAGCGGTCTATGGCTGAAGATCAGTTCCGAAACCGGCAAATGTTGGATCGGTGTCTTTGCGTTCGGGTATTCGTCGCCACCCGCCTTCTCGCGGGTGGTCAGCACACTCGACCGGAATCGCGTGTGCGTTATCTCAAACGGTGCAGCGTACATCGTGAAAGCTGACGAACCTGCGGTCTGGCAACAAATCCCCGTACTTCCGGTGCTCGATGTCCGCTCGTTTCCAGAGCACCAGCTTCTTGTTTTCTCGGATTTCATTAGATTGGCTGCCTATGGCAGTAATGGCCTTGCTTGGCGCAGTCCACGGGTCTGCTGGGATGAACTGAAAATCCTCAAAGTGACGAGCGACACCATTGAAGGCACGGGCTACGATCCCACCAATTCCATTACTAGTGAGTCGCGTTTTGCGGTGGATATCGAAACAGGCCGTTCGTTGCTTCCTCCACCCACCACCCGCACTGATGGCAAGCCAATCTGGTAGCCGCCCTGTAGGCGTCGTTGCCCAACTGACGAAATCAGGCGTTTACACTCATTGACCCCGTTCCGACCGCTCCGCGATAGAATTCCCGAATGCCCGCCCGGAAAAAGATCAATCTTGAAAAAGTGAAGGCGTCACTCGCCACGCCCTGCCCGCAGTGCGGATACCAGATTCCACCGGCAGAACTGCGCCGAGTCAGTACGACTCAAGTGCGCTGCCCAAAGTGCGGAATCACTTTCACCACAACCGGGTCGGCCTGAATCCCACCGAAACTGAGTAACTCGGCGGGGCCACTCTTGAGTCGCCTCATATCACAGTGCGGCCAGACGGTCAGCATCAAGACGGCAATTTACTTCAAAATTCCCTTAGCCCGCAGCGCCTCTTGCGCGGCTTGGAGGGTGCTTTGATGTGAAACGGGCCTAGAACTCCCGGAACCAGGGTACGCGGCCGACAGGTAGCCGTAGTTCCCGAGGAACTCATAGCCGTCGAAGCCGATGTAGCCATACCAACCATAATGATGCAGAAGTTTGCTAGGTTTGGTGGCGGTGAGGACGGTCCACAGGTACCCAGTGTATTGGCCAGTGAAGGAGTCGTAAATCGCCTCGACGTATTCGTAGGCAGGGTTAGAGGGGGAAACGGGAGCGCCAGGGCCAACCTTAAACCCACTGATACCAACGTTAGGCTCATCGCAGTAAGAGTAGTTGTCTACGCCCGTCAGGTAGAGATTATCGGGACCTGACCATTTGAGCACTTCGTAATTGCAGGCGAGTTGCCCGTTCGTAGAGCTAAAGCCGAGGGTTACTGAACCTTGGGCAAAGGCCGCGCTACACCCGAGAACGAGAAGAGTGATGACCGCCAAGCTTTTCAGTTTCATGGAATGCACTCCTTCAGGAAGTTCTATTCAAAGCCCTGATGGCCTTGACGCGGAGATTACCCGCGAACTAATGGCACATGAGTGGGCGCGTCCTGTCAGTGAGCCGGGTCACATCTTGCGGTGATGCCGACGCGCAAACGCCGTCGGGGCGCAATCGCAAATGCGGAGCAAGCATCTGAGATGCGGGGCTGATTTGCACCCGCCATTTTCGGCCGGTTGCCGACCTCGGCAAAAACTCTGGACGAAACCACCCTTGTCCCTCTTACGATTTACCACGCCATTCTTCATCACCATCCGCCGGTGAGCGCCATCACCGACGCCCAAGCCGCGCTATGCGACACTGACCTCTGGCCGATGATCTCTGGCCGGCAAAGCCGGAGCCAGTACTCTTTGATAAACAGAGCGTTTCAGCGGGGAAGAGAAGCGCAAAGTGAAAAAGCGAAAATCCTCTCCAAACCGCCCCAAAACGGGAATTTAGGCCGAAAATCGAGCTTAAGTCCATATTCCGGAATACTTTACAGGTAAGCCATTTAGACTCAACAAGTTGCAGGAAATAGGGGTAGTGGGCTAATTCCGTGTTGCTGAATCGTTCGGCCAAGGTGCATTTTCCGCAACCCTTCTACGGCAGATCGCGGCAACCGCCTTCCAATCCGCAAGCTCCCGATGGGCTTTTTTTATCCATTCTTCGGCATCACTCAGAGCCTCTTTCCAGCCCCCCGGCACGTGTTTCACAGCGCATTTCACATTTTTCTTGACATTTTTTTTATCCATGATATTCTCCTAGCATGAGCCCCAAAACCTACAAAGCAGCCCTCGAAATGGCCAAGAAAGAACTGAAAGCCCTCATTGCCGAGCAAGGGGAAGTTCAAGAGAGATCGAAGTATATAGACGAGCGCCTTGCCGATCTTAGGCAGTCCATTGCGGCGCTTTCTAAACTTGCCGGGGAAGAGTTTGACGAAGAAGAAGCTTTGGGCTTGACTGACATGATTCGGCGGGTCATGCAGGAATCTGATCGTGCGGTGACCACTCAAGAAGTGGAGCGCATGTTGGAAAGCAGGGGCTTCAATACTCGCAGATATGGAAACTTGCAGGCATCCATTATCACCGTGATAAAGAGACTTATCCAGAAGAGTCAGGTGCGCGAAGATGGCACGATTGGCGGGAAAATCGCTTACCGATGGATCGGGCCTAAACGCTCTGCTGAACCGCACAAAGTCATCGAGGTAGAAATAGATTGAGTGTGGGGTTAAATGCGAAAGCCCCGCAGGAACGGGGCTTTCAGGAAGGATGAAAACAGCGTGATTATCCGAATCAAAGTTACTTTCGCTGCCGGTCAGACCGTAGAGATCACGGTCCAGCCACCACCCTAGAACGTAGCTAACAGTCAGCGCCCCGGCTTCCGCGTCAACGGCAGTCGGGGCTAATCCAAAGCGCGGAGTGACCCACGCCTCAGACCCAAACGTATTTTGGCTGGTTTCTCCGCAAAACGCAAGCGGAGAAAAGCCATGACGTGCATCAGATGCAAGCACCAAACCTGCAAGAGGTTTGGGTACTTCGGTAAGCGCCGCATTCAACGCTGGCGCTGCCAATCCTGCAAAGCAACATTTTCGCAACCCGCTCCCAAGCTGGGCACGCACTACACAGACCCTGAGACTGCGGCAAAGGTTCTCACGCTCATGCTTGAGGGAATGAGCGTGCGGGCCATCTCCCGGTTTACCGGACTGCACAAGCACACGATTCTCTCGCTCATGCTGACAGCATCGGAAAAGGCGCGCCTGGTACTCAATGCCAAGGTGCAAAACATCAGCCCGCGATTTGTGCAGCTTGATGAGATGTGGGGCTTCGTTCACACGAAGGAGCACAACCTTGGCTTTGACGATCCCGAAGAGTGGGGCAGCTTCTACCTGTGGCTTGGCATGGACAGCGAAACCAAGCTGATGATCTCGCATCATGTTGGCTCGCGGAACGGTATCAACGCTTTCCGTTTTATCTTCGATTTGCGGGAGCGCACCGTAGGCCGCTACCAGATCACTAGCGATCAGTTCAAGCCTTACCTGGGTGCGATTCGCGAGTGGTTTGGAACGGACGTGGACTTTGGACAGCTTCACAAGGTTTACGGGAAGATCAGTTCTGATGACTGGTATGGCTCTGGCCGCGTTCTCGGAGCAGTCCCACACGTCAAAATTGGCAGACCGGACGTGCACCGCATTTCTACTTCTCATATCGAGCGGGCTAATTTGAGTGTACGGATGCATCTGAGACGCCTTACCAGATTAACTAACGCTTTCAGTAAGAAACTGTCGAACTTGCAAGCTGCCGTTACTTTGTACGTCGCGTTCTACAACTTCTGTCGTGGTCACCAAACCCACAAGGGCGCTACTCCCGCGATGGCTGCGGGCCTAACGGATCATATTTGGACGATTGCTGAACTGCTTGCGGCGGCATAGAATTGCCGCTCTCTGAGGTTACAAATGGAACAACAGCATGTGCTTCTGTGCACAGTGCAAAAAGGGGGTTGCGGTGAGCGAATTGTTCTCCCGCTCGGAAGCCCTCTAGGTAGATCTCCTTATCAATACTACTGGCCCATGGATGGGCAGACGATAACTCTTGTATGCCCAAACTGTGGGCTTTTGTCCGTTCATTCGGAATCAGACGTCCATCTGGTAGATATGCTCCCAGAGATCCCAAATCCACTCCCCACTGTTTTGTGGCGAGTAGAGTTTTCATGTGACCGAGAAAACTGCGGCCTTCCTGTCGTAGTGCATACCAGAACCGAAGGCAGAACCGCCATAGATGAACCGTACCGTCTGGTAAAACGCGCCAGACCAACGCCTTCATGCGCCAACGGACACCCGCTGCGGGATGATACCCATTTACAGAACTGTGCTCGTATGATTGAACCGTGAAACCATTTCTCCGCTTTGTAAAACTGTGCATCGGTTTCTTCCTCATCATGGCTGGCAGCTATTTGGGCTGGGTGTCAAACCATTCAAACGCAATCGCCAATAAAGACGCACCAACCCTTGTTTCCATCATCCTGATTGCAGCGGGCTTGACCATCTTTTGGATCGACTATCGACTGTCATAACTAAGTAGTAATCATTTGGGAGCAACACACATTTAGCCCACTACCGAAATAGGGGGAGGGGGGGAGGGGGGTAAGGAGGGGGACATTAAATAGCATTATAATACCCTAAGAGTAAACAGCCTTTTTCGCGGAGTAAAATGGGGTCCTGCTCAGTCCCGCCGACTTTGACAAAAACTGATCTCCTCGCCACGCCAAACCGTTGAGAAAATATGGTGGAGCTAGTCGGGATCGAACCGACGACCTCATCGTTGCGAACGATGCGCTCTCCCAGCTGAGCTATAGCCCCAAACCGCAGCGAGATTCGTTTTTGATTTTATCAGCCATCGCTTGGTTTCGCCTATGCACGCACAGTTGAATCCACCGAACGGCGATGAATCCCTGAAACACCCGGAGCATCGAAGTATCTCAACACGGAAACAGCGACCGCCTCGAAGCGGAGGCTATAATTTAGTGGTGAGTTCTTCAAAGGTAAAGCAAGTGGCGTCCGCGGACTTTCCGACGCGCTGGGGGCGCTTCCTGATTCATGGATTTGCGACCAGGGCGACGGCATCGGGCGACGGCGCTAAAACCGAAGAAGCTGTGGCGCTAGTAATGGGCGAAGTGCACTCTGGATCGCCGCTGGTGCGCATCCACTCGCAGTGTTTGACCGGTGACGTATTTGGCTCGCTGCGCTGCGATTGCCGCCAGCAACTGGAAATGGCGCTCTCCATGATCGCCCAGTTGGGAGCGGGCGTCCTTATCTATGAGCACCAGGAGGGCCGCGGTATAGGACTGATGGCGAAACTGCAGGCCTACGCGCTCCAGGACAGCGGACTTGACACCGTGGAAGCGAACGAACGCCTTGGTTTCAAAGCCGACCAGCGCGAGTTTTTTATGCCGGTCGAGATCCTGAAGGCGTTGGACATCAAGCGGGTCCGCCTGCTCTCGAATAATCCCGACAAGGTGGCTGCGCTCGAGCGCGCCGGTATCCAGGTGACCGAGCGTGTGCCCTGCGAAGTCGCGCCCACTGAATTTACCGAAGAATATTTGAGAACCAAACAGGAAAAGCTGGGACATCTGTTTAGCAGTCGCCGGCAGCAGCATTAGGACTGACGAGCAACCGCTCTAGTTCTTCCCGATTCTTCACTGGCAGCCCGCGCAGCGCGGTTCGCGCCAGCGCCACATAAACTTCGCGCGCTCCGGGATGCTTTTTCAGCACAGCCAGGTGCTTCGCCACCGTCTCCGCGTCCCCGCGAACCAGCGGGCCACTAAACGAGCGCGCTGGGCCGAGGCGCGAATAGTTTTCCAGAGTCTGCCGTATGATGGGCAGGCTCTTGCGGCGCGCATCCTGACGCGTGAATCCGGCGGCACGCGCTGCGTCTTCGAGCGTCACCAGAAACGCCAGCAGCAGCGGAGAAGTCAGCGTCCCCCAGGCGTGATAGGCGGCCTTGCGCGATGCCGGTAATGCGAAGCTCTCGCCGCCCAACTCGCGGACAATCCGGCGGGCAACGCGCTTAGCTGCGTCATCGCCTTCGATGGCAAAAGGCACTCCCGTCAAAGAAGTATGGGCCCCAGCAACGAACGTCATCAGCGGATGCGCCGATGCGACGGCAACGCCTGCCGTGCGCAAAGGATCGAGCTCGCGGCTGGAGAGCACGCCGCTGGAGTGCAGGAGGAAACGGACTTTAGCTTTATGGTGCGTGCTCGCGGCCAGATGAGCCGCCAGAGCTAGGGCGGCCCTGCGAATTTGACCATCGGGAACGCAGAACCACAGCAAGGTGGAATCCAGTGCGGCGGAATGTGCGGTGACTGCCTGTGCACCTACCTTCGAGGCGAGCAAGTGAGCGCGTAGGCGCGATTGGGGCAAATCGCGCGCGATGATTTCGGTAATCTCAAAGCCTGCATCGCGCAACGCCACGGCGAGAAAAGTCGCCAGGCTGCCCGCTCCGACGATGGCGATGGTAGGCTTGGCGGTCGTCGGCTGGGCGATCATCCGCTTTTCGGTAATACGCCTCCGGCTCACCGGCGCAGCATAGCAGGTCTTAGGTGTCAGGTCCCAGCAAAAGCCCTGCTCTTGAATTCCCTGAGACCTGACACCTGGAACCTGAGACCTTTATATTGTTGTCATGGCGAAATCGGCAGTAACCAAGTCAGGTGGGACGAGATCGGCGCCAGCTCGCGTCCTCTCTTCCCACCTCAGTTTCCAGGGTCCGGTATTCAGCGTCACGACCGATGAAGTGGAAGAGCCCGGAGGCGTGCGCGCCCGCCGCGATGTCATCCGGCATTCGGGTTCCATTGTCGTTCTGGCCGTCGACGATCTCTCGGTCGATGCCCCGGCAAAAGCAGTTAAGCGAGCGCAGCCGCGCATCCTGCTCGAACGCCAGTATCGCCACGCGGCGCAGTCGATGATGTGGGAGTTACCCGCCGGACGCATCGACGATGGCGAAACGGCACTTACCGCTGCCAAGCGCGAGTTGCTCGAGGAGACCGGCTACTCCGCCCGCCAATGGAAGAGAATTCTGCATTTTTATGTCAGCCCAGGCTTTCTCGACGAAACCATGACCATCTATCTGGCGCGTGGGCTTCGGGCCGGCAAAGCACAGCCGGAGGCGGACGAGAGGATTGCCGTCAGATTTTTTAGTTTGCCGGAGGCGAAACAGATGGCGCTCCATGGGCGCATCCGCGATGCGAAGACGATTGCGGGAATCTTGTGGCTGGCGCAGATGGCACGACCAGCGCAGTAGAGCCGGATACTGGGAAGCTCATTAGAATACAAACAGGATTTTTCCGGCGCTAAGGGCGCAGATTTTCAGCCGTATAACGGCACGGCCCGAATGTCACACCGGCGCTGACGTTCGAGGCGAGGCCGAGCTTCGCTAGGCTTGGACGGGGCGAGGCGCCCATCCCCACACGAGCCGTCCCTACCACAGCTATGTGACGACAAGCCTTGACAGGCCCCCCGGTGAGCAGCACAATTCCTACACATTTTTTTGCGGGCCCCTGGAATCGCGCCTTTTCCGGGAAATCCGCAAGAAAAGAGGTGGCGCACGTGGAACGTCTGAAAGGCACCGTCAAATGGTTCAACAACGCCAAGGGATATGGCTTCCTCGGCCGCGACGATGGACCGGATGTGTTCATTCACTACAGCTCCATCACCACCGAAGGCTACAAGAGCCTGCAGGAGGGCGACAAGGTGGAGTTTGAGATTGTCCAGGGACAGAAAGGGCCGCAAGCGGCCAATGTAACCAAGGTTCCCTGAGCGGAGATCGCTTTACTCGCGCCGGTTTTCCCGGATCGTTTCCCGGACCAAACTGTGTGCGCCTCAACGCCCGCGCTGATTGTGTCCTCCGGCCCCTGACAACTTCCTGCTGCACGGCCTCCTCAGCGTTACAATCTTCTCGCGAGTTGATCCCGCATGGACAACAAAGCCATCGCCGGAATTCTCTACGAGACCGCCGATCTACTGGAGATCGACGGGCAGGATTCTTTTCGCGTGCGCTCTTATCGCAACGCCGCGGAGGCCATTGAAGCGCTGCCGCAGCAGATAGCCGACCTGATTCCGGAACCGAAAAGACTTCTCGAAATCCAGGGCATTGGCAAGGGCATGCAAGCCAATCTGTTGCAGCTTTTCAAGGATGGCAGCATTGAAGCGCACTCCGAGCTTCTGAAAAAATACCGCCCGTCAATGCTCGAACTGCTCAAGATTCAGGGCCTCGGGCCGAAGACGATCGCCTTGATCTGGAGCGCCTATCAGGTCAGCGATCTCGAAGGCGTGGAGAAGCTCGCGCGCGAAGGCAAGATCCGCACGCTGCCGCGCATGGGCGAGAAGCACGAACTGAAGCTCCTCAAAGCCATCGAAGACTACCGCCGCATCGCGGGACGATTCCTGCTCGACACCGCCGAAGAGCTGGCCGAGAAACTGGTGGAGCACCTACTGGCGATTCCGGGCATAGAGAAAGTCACGCCCGCCGGATCGCTGCGCCGCGGACGCGAAACCGTCGGCGACCTGGATATTCTCGTCACCGGCAAGGGCTGCATTGAGGCCGAACCACGGCAGAAACTCATCGAACATCTGCTCCGCTTCCCGGGCCTGATGGACATCATTGCGCAAGGAGAAAACAAGGTCAGCTTCCGGCACCGCAACGGTATGCAGGTGGACGTGCGCCTGCTGCCGCCGGAGTCATTCGGAGCGGCAATGCAATATTTCACCGGGTCGAAGGCACACAATGTTGCTTTGCGCCAACGCGCGCTCAAGATGGGGTTCACGCTGAACGAATACAGCCTGGCAAAAGTCGAAGACGGGAAGCCGGTCGCGCGCAAAACGGAAGAAGAGATCTACGCCAAGCTCAAGCTGGATTTCATTCCTCCCGAACTGCGTGAGAACTTGGGAGAGATCGAAGCCGCCGCCGCACACACGCTGCCCGTGCTGATTGAACTATCCGACATCCGCGGCGACGTGCATATGCACACGGTCGAAACCGACGGCCGCAACACCATTGAAGAGATGGCCGAAGCCGCGCGGGAACGCGGGTACGAATACATGGCCATCACCGATCACTCAAAGAATCTTGCCTTCGCCAACGGCCTCACCGACGAACGGGCGCTGGCGCACATCGAAAAGATTCGCGCAGTCGAAAAGAAGATGAAAGGCATCCGCATCTTCGCGGGGATTGAAGTTGACATTCTGGGCGATGGCGCGCTCGATCTCTCCGACGCGGTGCTCGAACAAATGGACATCGTGATCGCCAGCGTGCACTCGCAGTTCAGTCAGGATCGCGCCACCATGACCGATCGCCTGCTGAAGGCGATTGCCAATCCCAATACCTCACTGATCGGGCATCCCACCGGACGGCAGTTACTGCGACGCGACGCTTACCCGTTCGATTTCGACGCTGTTCTCAAAGCCGCAGCCAAACACAAAGTGGCAATGGAACTGAACTCCTATCCCGAGCGTCTCGACCTTAATGACGTTCATCTGCGTCAGGCAAAACAACATGGCGTGAAAATCGTCATCAACACCGATTCCCACCACACCTCCCATATGGCAAAACTGCGTTACGGAGTCACCCAGGCCCGCCGCGCCTGGCTCACTAAAAACGACGTGCTGAACACTTTGCCCGCGCAGAAATTTGCCCAGGCGATGAAGCACGGCTGGTAGCCCTAGCCCCAGCACAGGTGGACGCGCGGCTTCCCCCGTAAGCGCTAACTCAAGTGTTGGGCTTGAGAAGGTGCCAAGTTCGAGAAGCCCGTTCTGGATAGCTTCCATTAGCCAACCATATGTCGAGCAATCGACGTTCTGAAATAGCACTGACCACCGTCATTTCCTCCTTATTGGGCAGCCGTCAGCTCGTCCCTGAACGCTGCACCTGATTGCTTGCCACGCTAAGGTTACGACCCACAGCATGTAGGTAAGAAATGCAAACCGCGGAGGCCAGCCAATGTTAACGCCAGGGCCGTAAGCATGCGGGCCCAGTGGGGCCACAAAAACGCCTGTGTAGACCGCAAAGCTCAAGAACCCAAACAAAGGCAAACCAGCGCTCCAGAGCAAAACCCCGCGCGCCCGTGCCCACGTTTGGCTCCTGCGAGCCAGGCTTACGTTGATGAGCAGAGCTGCAAATGGAAGCAGCATCAACTGGCTGGTGCCGCATATCACGTGAAGGGTACCGATGGTCGATAACGGGTAATGAAGAGGCATGGGATCTGTCGTAAAGATGCCCACCCCAGCGGTGCCAATAACGCAGATTAGGAGTATGCCGAGTCCGATACGGCCCGTGGTCCCTTGCAGTTGCGACCTCAGCATCACAAACAACGCTGCGTAGCTCACTGCCGAGAGGAGAAATCCCCCTGACATGATCCAGCCGTAGGGTCCGATAGCCCACTCGCTGATGGTGTGCCAGGAGGGATCCAGATCCGGTCTGAGAAAGATCAAAACAATAAGCAGGACTTGATACGACACGATTGCCCCTATCGCCAGCGGTGCTGCAGTCGTTGAAGGTGCAGTCGTTGAAATGGCTGCCGAGGGGTTGGCTAGTGCTGTGCTCGTCATGGGTATTCTCCTAAGGTGAATTCTGCTAGGGTATCGCCGCCGTCTCGGCGGCTGTCTAGCGGGCGTCCTCGCCCGCCGCACCGAAGGGCGACACGCCCTCGGGACAGCCGGCAAGATGCCGGCGCTACTCATTTTCCACGCTGTATTTATCGCGCTGTCACGACACTAGATCATTTCTTCCAGCCGCACGTAGCTTGCTTCCATTCCCCGCTCCATACCGGTCGCAAGCATAGCCGCCCGCGTCTGCGCATCAGGCAGCGTCATTCGCATGGTCATTAAAGTTCCATTGCCGTCCGCATCGAATCTGGTTTCAACGTGGTTGTCAGGCGTAGCATCCGGCAGATGCATCCGCTCGACATGTACGATCCTGTTATAAGGCTCTAGTTCCAGATACTCGCCGGTAAGATAGAATCCACCGCCTTTGCCGTTCGTCCACTCGTAACGGATCTTGCCATCTGGCTTCGCCTCATTGATGCATACAGGCATCGTCCATCCTTCCGGACCAAGCAACCATTTCTGGATTAATTTCGGATCGGTATGGGCGCGGTACACGGCTTCTGGAGGCGCCGTGAAGCGCCTCGTCACAATCACGTGGGTATCTCCCTCAGTCCTCAGCGTCATCTTGCTCATCGCTTTTCTCCTTTCTTGTGTTTTTCCATCCCGGCCAGAACTTCGTCCAACCGGTCGTAGTTTTTCTCAAGGGCTTTTCGCAACATTGCAAGCCATTGGTCCATCGCCTCAATACCCGCTTTTGCGAGACGACGAGGCCGCTTCGTACCTTCGACTCGGCGCACGATCAGTCCCGCATCTTCGAGCACCTTCAAGTGCTGGGAGATTGCGGGTTGCGTCATCTCGAACGGCTCCACCAATTCGTTGACGGTGGCCTCCCCCTTGGCAAGACGCGCAAGAATCGCCCGACGCGTCGGGTCAGCCAAAGCGGAGAAAGCGGCATCAAGACCATTCATAGACACTAACTTATATAAGTAATTACTTATTGTCAAGAAAAATTTCATCACATCCACAGAAAATAGGGTCAAAACGCCCGAGCAACCCGCAGAATCCAACGATTATGATGAATCTTCTGGCCTTGCTTTGGACTCCGGGCCGTTACCTGCGATTAGGCAGTTGATTCCAGTTGACGGGGCCTTCACAAACCGCTGGTACCATCATCTGTAGCGGCAACGCAACCGTTACTCATGCTGAAGCTCGAGAAAAAACAGATCCTGAAGAACGTCGGCTCGAGTTGGTCCGCGCTCGGCATCAACGTGATCGTGGGCATTTTTCTTTCGCCCTTCATCCTGCATCACCTGGGCGACGCCGCTTTCGGAATCTGGGTCCTGATCTTCTCCGTGACCGGCTATTACGGACTGTTCGATCTCGGCATCCGCTCGTCCATCATTCGCTACGTTTCCAAGTACACCGCCACCGGCGATCGCGAAAAGCTCGCGCAGTTCGTCAACACCGCGCTCTTCACCTATACCTGCATCGGCCTGGTGAGCATGATACTGACCGCCGCGTTAAGTTCGTCGGTTGAACACTTTTTTAAGATTCCTCCCGGCTTGCATTCGCAGACTCGCCTGCTGCTGCTGATGGTGGGGGCCTCGGTCAGCCTGGGCTTCCCCCTGGGTGTCTTCGGAGGCATGCTCGAAGGGTTGCAGCGCTTCTACATTCTGAACTGGACCAGCATCGCCGCCACCCTCGCCCGCGCCGCTTTGATCGTTTATTTCCTGCACCGAGGATATGGCTTGCTCACCGTTGCCCTGCTGACGGTCGGCCTGCCGATGATCTCCTCCGTCTTACGCGGAATCATCGTGTTCCGCTTGTGCCCCATGCCGCTTGGCCTTCAGTATGTGGATCGAGCCTCGTTCCGCCACATGGCTCATTACGGCAGCACCACCTTCCTGGTGCTGGTCGCCTCGCGCCTGCGCTTCCGCACTGACGAACTCGTGCTCGGGACGATGATGTCCACCGTGGCCGTAACCTGGTTCAACATCGGCGCTCGCATCGTCGACTACGCGCACGAATTTGTCTCCAGTCTGGCGCAGGTTTTTGTGCCTATGTCGAGCCAGTCCGAGGCCACGGGCAACCTCGATCGCGTGCGCAAGATTTATATTGCAGGCAACCGCGTGTGCGCGTTCCTGACTTTTCCCATCACTGCCATCCTGATCCTTTTCGGCAAGCACATTATCCGCGTCTGGGTCGGAGCCCGGTACATCCCGAACAGCTACCCGGTTCTGGTAGTGATGATTATTCCTTTTGCGTTCATGCTGGCGCAGGCGGCCTCGACGCGAATTTTGTTCGGCCTCGGCAAACATCAGACCATGGCGGCCATCACCGTGATTGAGGGCGTCGCCAATCTTATCCTCAGCATCGCGCTCGTACGCCCGCTCGGAATTGTCGGTGATGCGCTGGGAACCGCCATCCCGCTCAGCTTTACTTGCCTTGTCTTCTTGCCCCGCCACATGAAGAAGCAGATTGGCGTTCCCGTCGGAACTTTTCTGCACGAAGCCTTTACGCTGCCCTTTCTTTTGACCCTTCCGCTGGTCGCTGCGCTCTGGCTTGCCAACCGATTTTTCTACCCTCGTAACCTGATCCAGTTGACGCTGGAAACCCTGGCGGCAAGCTCGGTCTACGGAGTCGGGCTGCTCTGGGCGTACCGAACCAACCGCGCGTTTCATGTCGCCAAGATTGCGGGCTTGATCAAACCATCGGCTCCCGAACAACCGCCCCAGGCAGTCGTTTCGGTCGAGTACCAGAACGAGCAGTAAGGACGAAACAAACCTCCCCTTCGTGGGCTTGAGATTGCACGATGGTACATCCCACGCGCGGCGGTCGATACTTGCTTGCGGTAAAATGATGCTCGACTATTGTTTTTAATGATTTGCAAAGGGTTGCCGCCAGAAGGTTCGGGAACAAAATTGCTTCCCCGGGTGGCACCGGATTTCGGAACCGTGCGCGGTGTCATGCAGGGGGTTTGCAAGGGAATGAGCGAGTTGTACGTTGTAGGTGGGTCCTTGCGGAGCAGCCTGTTCAGGGAGCTCCCCGAGTGGAACTCCTGCAAGAAGGCTGTGATCGTCAAAGTAAATCCACCCGCCAAGACTGCTGAAGTGCTGGTGGAATACGACTCGCCCGACGATGCGGTCCCTCCGGACTCGCCCGCCATATTATTCAAGTCAGCGACGGTGGCGGATGACAAGCTTTATGTTTGCACGCCGACGGAAGTGCTGGTGTATAAACTGCCCGGCTTTGAACTTCTCCACTACGTATCGCTTCCCTGCTTCAACGATCTTCACCACGTGCGCCCCAGCGTGGAAGGCAACATTTTGATCGCAGACACGGGCCTGGATATGGTGTTGGAGGTCACGCACCAGGGAAAGGTACTGCGGGAATGGAGCGTCATCGGGGAAGATACCTGGAAACGATTTTCGCGTGACATCGACTACCGGAAAGTACCCGAAACCAAGCCTCATAAGTCTCATCCCAATCACGTATTCCAGCTAGGCGATGAGGTATGGGTCACGCGCTTCGATCAGAGAGACGCGATCAGCCTCACGCGCCCCGGAAGACGAATCGATATCGGAGTACAGAGGCCACACGACGGCCAAGTGATCGGCGACTGGATCTACTTCACCACGGTGGACGGACATCTGGTGGTTGCCAACCGGCATACTCTGCAGGTGGAAGAAGTTTTCGATTTGAACACCATCGGCAATGAGCATGAGCTTGTGCTCGGCTGGTGCCGCGGCGTTGCGGTAATGGAGAGGCACAAGGTCTGGGTCGGGTTCACTCGCATTCGCTCCACACGATTCAAGGAAAATCTCCTCTGGGCCAAGCAGGGATTCGAAACCCGCAAGAAAGCTACGCATATCGCCCTTTACGATTTGACGAGCAAGAAATGTCTCGACGAGATCGATGTGGAGCCCTATGGTGTGGACGTTTTGTTCAGTGTCCACAATGCCACAAGGGACCCAGCCAAAGGAACGCACCCTGACGAAGTCCGCGCGACCGCCGGCGTCACGGTACAACGCCGTATGAGCATTGGCAAGGCAGCCAAGGACGCCGCGAAGAAAGTATTCGTGAAGAGTGGAGCGTTTCGTTTTGCGCACAAGCTGGCAGCCCCGGCTGCAGTGATTCTGCGCTATCACTCCATCCAGGATCGGCCAGACCAGTACGCCGACACCATCGGATGCGATTCGATTCACGCCACCTCCATCTTCGAGCGGCAGATGGAGATGATCGCGAAGGGATTTAGCTCCGTAAGTATGGACGACATTGCACTCTTTCTCAAAGGTGAGAAAAGCCTTCCGCAAAGAGCCGTGGCAATTACTTTCGACGATGGGTACAAAGACAACGTTCGTTTCGCTGCTCCCATTCTCAACCGCTTTGGCATCCGGGGAACATTCTATGTTCTTGTCGATGCCGTGGACCGGTCGAAGGCACCCTGGTACTGTCTGCTGCGTCACGCGTTCTGGACCGCGCGAAATCCGAAGTGGACGGACCCCACTACGGGCACGGTTCACAATCTGACGGACTCGCGAGCCCGCGAAGCGGCCTTTCTGGACGCTGCCGGGATCTGCGCGAAATCGAGCGCAGCGGCGCGCGAAGAGCTGGTACAAAACGCGACGCGTTCTCTTGAACCCGAGCCGTTTCCCAACGAAAGCGACCTGATGATGACCTGGGACGATGCACGGACGCTGGCGAAATCGGGCCACTTCGTGGGCTCACATACCATGACCCATCCGAATGTGGCGCAGGTTTCCGCGGAAGACGCGCGCCGGGAACTGACTGACTCCAAGCTCAAGCTGGAAAAGGAACTGGGCGAAGCGGTAAAGCATTTTTCGTACCCGCATCCCGCGCTCAACCCCCAATGGAATGAAACCACATTGAAAATTACGGACGAGCTAGGTTATGCGACTGCCGTGACCACGACTGTCGGCGCCGTACGAGCCGACGCTCGTGCCCTGGCCATTCCCCGGACTTATATACCTCGCGACGAATCGGACTTTCTGTGGCACATCGAACGAACGTTACTGTTCCGCACCGGTGCCGCCTGATGCCAACCGAGAACTCTCAATTCGAGAAAAACGAAGTGAGTGGCGTCTTCGATCGCATGGCCTCTTACTACGCCGACGAGCGGGGACGGTCGCCATGGTTTCAGGCCCAGCTCAAAATCATGCTCGAGATGATCGATTCGGAGCAGGGGCTCCTCCTTGATATTGGCTGTGCGGCGGGCGCTGAGTTTGAGCCACTGCTCGCTCGCGGCTTTCGGATTGTGGGCTTCGATTATGCTCCGGAAATGATCCGTCTAGCACAGCAGCGCTTCGGCGCATCGCCCGCCGTACACCTTTGCCGGGCGGATGCCGAATCATTGCCTTTCCCGGACGCGAGTTTTGACCACGTGGTTTGCCTGGGTGTATTTGAATACCTGTCCACCTACGACCGTGGTCTGGAGGAAATCCGCCGCGTTCTGCGGCCCGGAGGCATGGCGATTATCTCGCTGCCGACTCGCATCAGCCTGGATCGTTGCTCTTACAATCTGATCCACATGACCGCCGTCCCCGCGTGGAGAGGGATCAAACGGCTTATGGGCAAACGTACTTCCGGCAAAGAATTGGGCCGGCGTTGGAATCGTTGCATCCCATCGCAGGTCCCGGCGCTGCTTCGCAAGCATGGCCTCAACCCGGAACATAGCGCCTACTCGGGGTTCCTTCTGTTTCCTCTCGGGCAGGTCTGGCCGGCGGCAGAGCTTCGCCTTTTCTCTTTGATGGAACGGTTCTCCAAATCACGCCTTCTGGGCTGGACGCTGAGCCAGTACCTGGTTAGCGCTCGCAAGACCGGCTGAGGGCTAGAGCATCGGTTTTGGGTAGGGCACGGCTTCAGTTGCCGCGGAATAACTCGGTGTTGCACTTGATTTTGGGTGGCGCAGCGGTTTACCGCTGCGATAACTGGCTTATTTTGATCGGCGGCTTTAGCCGCTGAGGTCACACTCTCCGGCCGGAAAAGAGTTTTTCCGCACCCTCTTCAGCCGTGCCGTTCAGGATCTGGAAAAATGCGGGCTTTAGCCCCTGGGGACGCGCCTTCCAAGCTGACAAGACATTTATGAAACAGCTCTAGTTCTGGCTCCCCGCGCAATGATTGGATTCAGTTTGAATCTTGATCCAGAAGGCATGCGACACAAAGGAGGAACACCGCACTAATGGCACAGAATCCCTTTAGGGTCGTGATCCTCACCTCTGTTCCGCCGCAGCGGGTGGTGCGGATCATGACACGGATTTGCCGGGAGGCTCCCGAGGCGCAAGTGGTCGGCATCCTTTATGCGCCGTTCCTCCCCAAGACCTTGAAAAAGCGGTTCGCCACATGGCGCAAGAAGGGGAAGCGTCTAACATACTGGCGTTATGTGTTCCATCGCATCACCGCAGCCGCTGGCCGCAACTTGAGCGCCCTGCTGGACGCCATCATCCGTTTCATTCATGCGGCTCCGAGGTGGCCAAATGGCAAACCCGGCGACGGTCTTGCCGGCTTAAAAGCGGCCTGCGCGGCCAATCAGGTTGAGCTTTTCATTAGCCCCGATATTCACGCCGAGCCGGCGCTCGACTTTGTACGCAGCCTCAATGCCGATCTCGGCCTGGTGTTCGGCACAAAAATCCTGAAACCGGCGCTCTTCGAAATTCCCAAGCAGGGCTCGATCAACATTCACAAGCGCAAGGTGCCCGACTACCGCGGAGGCGGCGCGGTCGGACTCTGGGAGTTACTCGACAACCAGAAGGAAATCGGAGTCACCGTCCATCGCGTCGAGGCGAAGGTGGATGTGGGAGCCGTATTTCGTTCGGCGCTGATTCCAATCGAGCCCTTCGACGATCTCGAAAGCCTCGCCTTAAAGGCCGACGTAGTCGGCTCCGACCTCATCGTAGCCACGATTCGCGACTTCGCCAATGGAACGGTGACCGAAACTCCGCAGATTGGCCCCAGTAAATATTTTCGCAAGCCCACCGACGAGGACTTGCTGCAGATGAAAAAGCAACTCGCGGCGCAGCGCAAAAATAAAGCTTACGACAGTCCTTCGCGTCGGCCCGCCTGGCGGCTGTTGCTGAAGTCTCTGCTGTATGCCGCGCCGCTCACGCTCCGCAACTGGCGGCGCCGGTGGCAGGGAGATTTTCCGGTGATGATCCTCCGTCACCATCTGGTTTCCGACCGCCCACATCGTTCCGGAGTTTCGACCGTGTACTTCCTTCGGCAGGTGAATTACTTGCTGCGCCACTATCGTGTGGTCAGCCTGAGCGAGGCGGCCGAACTGGTGCGGAAAGGCAGGGTCAAGGTGCCCACCGTCGCCATTACGTTCGACGACGGGTACGCCGACAATTTTGTGAACCTGCGCGCCGTCACCGAGGAAACCGCCTTCCCCATCGGATATTTCATCTCGACCGAACATATAGCGAGTGGCCGCGAATTTGCCCACGACCAAATATCCAACCGACAAGGATTTCCGCCCAATACCTGGGAGCAAATCGAGTTTCTGCGGCGTTGCGGCTACGAAATCGGCAGCCACACCCGCAGTCACGCCGATTGCGGCCCGACCGATGAGGAGTTCTTGCGCCATGAAATCGTCGGCTCAGCCGAGGATATCCAGCAAAAGTTGGGCTCGACTGCGCACTTTTCTTTTCCCTTCGGCCTGCCCCAGAATATCTCCGCCCCGGCAGCGACGATTGCCTGCGCTAGCTACCGGAACGTCTTCTCCGCCTACGGAGGCGGTAACTTTCACGCAGACGCCAGGCGAATCTTGAAGCGCTCAAATTTCCCGCGCACAGTGTGGGAACTTGAGCTGCAGTTGCAGTCTGTATTGACTGGAGACGTAAAAGAGCCGTCACACTTGAAGGTTCGTATCGACGAGCCGTCTTGATTTGTGGCTTGTCCATGCCCCTAAAGCGTTCCAATCCCCGAACCGGGTTTCGCCGCGTCGCACGGGACACGGTATAGTTTCATTCCCTTTCGCGGGCTCAAGGCCGCAATCTATTTCATACCCCTCCACCGGACCGGGTGGGATTGAGCTAAAATAGAGATTCGCTATTGTTTTTAATGACTTAGAAGAAGATAGCGGCCTAGTTTTTGGAAGGCGAATTGCTCTTTCTCCTGGTTCCACTGACATGAGGCCGTATTTCACAAGCGGTGAACCGGTCTGAATCCTTGGCTCCGGCCAGGTTCCGGCGGTTACCTCCGGGCCCAGTAAGAAGCTTGACGGGCTGCGGCAAATAGGGCGACCTTAGAGAAGAGACCCTCAAAGTGATTTTGATTTCAGCATAAATTTTGATTAGAAATCCGGGAGGATTACCGCTTTGAACGTCATGACCAGTCACCTTATCGCCCCCCACGGGGGAGACCTTGTCCAGCTGCAAGTGCCGGCCGCGCGCGCCGCAGAGTTAAAAGCGCACTCGAAAGATTGGCCCTCATGGGACCTGACGGCCCGGCAGCTTTGCGATCTGGAACTGCTGATGAGCGGTGGGTTCTCGCCGTTGCGCGGGTTCATGAACCGCGCCGATTACGAGGGCGTCTGCCATAACATGCGCCTCGCGAACGGCACCCTGTGGCCCATGCCGATCACGCTCGACGTCAGCGAAGACTTTGCCAAGAAACTGACGGCCGGCAGCAGCAAGATCGCGCTGCGCGATCCCGAAGGCGTCATGCTCGCCGTGCTCCACGTTGAAGATGTCTGGCAACCCAACCGCAAGGCCGAGGCCCAGTCCGTTTTTGGTTCCACCAGCGCCGCGCACCCCGGCGCCGACTATGCCATCAACAAATCAAACCCGTGGTACGTGGGCGGAAAGATCGAAGAGCTACAGCCGCATGCGCACTATGATTTCCGTTCGCTGCGCCTGACCCCGGCCGACCTGCGCGCCGAATTCGGCCGCTTGGGCTGGACCACCGTTGTGGCTTTCCAGACGCGTAATCCCATGCATCGCGCGCACGTCGAACTCACCATGCGTGCCGCCAAGCAAGTCGAAGCGAATCTGCTGATCCATCCTTCAGTCGGTATGACCAAGCCGGGTGACGTGGATTACTTCGTCCGCACCCGCTGCTACCAGTTGCTGCTCTCGAAGTATCCGCACGGTACGGTCACGCTCGCCATGCTGCCGCTCGCCATGCGTATGGGTGGACCGCGCGAAGCGGTGTGGCACGGCCTGATACGAAAAAACCACGGATGCACGCACTTCATCGTCGGCCGCGATCATGCCGGCCCAGGAAAAGATACCGACGGCAAGCCATTCTACGGTCCTTACGACGCCCAGGAACTTTTCAAGAAACATGAGAAGGAAATGGGCGTAACCATGGTTCCCTTCCAGATGATGGTGTATCTGCAAAATGAGGACCGTTACGTTCCGTCCGATGAAGTGCCTCCGGGCGCCAAGGTGCTCGACATCTCCGGCACCGAACTGCGCCAGCGCCTCAACGAAGGCCGCGACATCCCGGCGTGGTTCACGTATCCGGAAGTCGTGCAGGAATTGCGCCGCAGCTATCCGCCACGGCACAAGCAGGGGGTCACCATCTTCTTCACCGGGCTCTCGGGATCGGGCAAATCGACTATCGCCAATGCGCTGATCACCAAGTTCCTGGAGATGGGCGGGCGTCCAGTCACACTGCTGGATGGCGATCTGGTGCGCAAGAATCTGTCGTCGGAACTCGGCTTCTCCAAGGAACATCGCGACATTAACATTCGCCGTATCGGCTATGTCGCTTCCGAGATCACCAAAAATGGCGGTATCGCGGTGTGCGCCCCTATCGCTCCTTATGAGGCGACGCGCAAGGCGGTTCGGCAGATGATTGAACCGTTCGGCGGGTTTATTCTGGTGCACGCAGCTACTTCGATCGAAGTGTGCGAACAGCGCGACCGCAAAGGCCTGTACGCCAAGGCCCGCGCCGGCATCGTTAAGGAATTCACCGGCATCTCGGATCCGTACGAGGCGCCCACCGATGCAGAGGTCGTGATTGACACCGCCAAGCTGAGCCCCGAGGAAGCAGCGCAGACCATCCTTCTGCACCTCGAGCGCGAGGGCTTCGTTGGCGCCAACGGCAACGGTTAAGGCAGCTCCCGGTTCATGGTTCTCTGTTCTCAGTTCCTTAACTTGGTTTTGCTTTACTGAGAACTGGGAACCGGAACTGAGAACTAATAAGACGCAATGGACTCTTTGCTCCTAAAGGTACTGATCGGCTTCGTCGTGGGAACGCTGATCGGGTTGACAGGTCTGGGTGGCGGTGTATTGCTGCTGCCCATGCTCATCTTCGGCCTGCACGTGCCCGCCATCATTGCCGTCGGCAGCGATGCGCTGTTCAACTTCTTCACCAAGATTCCCGCCAGCATCATGCACTTGATCAAAGGCACGGTGCGGAGAAAAGTCGTACTGGCTATGGCGGTCGGCAGCGTTCCGGGCTCTTACCTGGGCGTAACTTTTCTGGTGCACCTGCGCAACGTCTATGGCAACGGCGTCAACGACTTCATCAAGTCCGCGGTGGGACTGCTGCTGGTGTTGATTCCCACGCTGCTTCTGTTCCAGGGACGGATTGAGGAACGTCTCGCCAAGCGCGAGCCCACGATGAAATCGTTTGCCGGCATGAGTCTAATCGGCCTGATCGGCGGGTTCCTGGTCGGGATCACTTCGGTCGGGTCGGGCAGCATTATCATGATGTTGCTTCTCTTGTTTTATTCGTTCGCACCGAAGATCATGGTCGGCACTGACATTTCCCATGCCGTCATTCTGACCGGCGTCACCAGCCTGTTGCACTGGCGAGCGGGCAACGTCAACGCCCCCCTGGTCGTTTCCCTGCTGATCGGCTCCATCCCCGGCGGAATGCTGGGCTCGCATCTGAGCACGCGCGTTCCCGTACTGTGGCTGCGCCGAATCCTATGCACGGTCTTGCTGATGACGGGAGCAAGAATGCTGTGGGCGTGAAGGAGCAGGTCTCAGGTGTCAGGCGTCAGGTCGTAGGGCCCTAGACGGCATCTTGTGGACGGCGCGAGACGGAAACCTGGGTACGTGGTGAATGAACAAGCTTGGGAAGGCACCATGAATGAGAATGAGCGAGTTTTATTCGAAGACCACCAACTACTGGCAAGCTCTGCTCCGCGTCGGGCTTCCTTTTATAGTTCTTTATCGCGGAACTGATTATCTGATTTTTCGAGTAATGAAGGGCAACCGCGTCGGGTTGCATTACCCCTGGTGGTTCGCCGTCACAATGGATGTTATCACCATGTTGATCTTATCGACGCTGTGGTGGAGCCTTATGCGTTCTGGCTTCGGCAAGCACCGTCGTCCGGACAATGGGAATGCGAGACCCGAGCCCAGGAGGACCGTTTCCTGATCTCTCTGGCCCAGGTAAACCTCAGTTACTGGCTACTTTATTCACGGAGCACTAAATTGACCTCATACTCATCCGCAGAAACTCTCGAACGCATTCACGCTGCCCTCGAAGCGGCGCGGGCCGTGCTCAACCGCTTCACTCCCGGCGCGATTGAAACCGAATACAAGGTGGGACACGATCCCGTCACCGAGGCCGACCGCGCTGTCGACAAAATTTTGCGCAAGACACTGCTCCGCGCGGGCGAAGGTTGGCTCTCGGAAGAGACCGTGGACGACTTTACTCGCCTGGACAAAACGCGCGTCTGGGTGGTCGATCCGCTCGACGGCACGCGCGAGTTCGTGCAAGGCATCCCCGAGTTCTGCGTCTCGATCGCCATGGTTGAGAATGGAATTCCGGTCGCTGGCGGAATTTGTAATCCGGCAACCGACGAACTCATCCTCGGATCGCGCGACACCGGCGTAACTTATAACGGCAAGCCCGCACAACCGAGCCAGCGCAAGGATCTGCACGCAGCTCTCGTGCTGGCCAGCCGCAGCGAAGTGAAACGCGGCGAGTGGAAGCAGTTCGAATCTGCGGAGTTCAATATTCGTCCCATGGGATCGGTCGCCTACAAACTCGGTCTGGTCGCCGCCGGCCGCGCCGATCTAACCTTCACCCTGGTTCCGAAAAATGAGTGGGACGTGGCTGCCGGAGCGGCGCTGGTGGAAAGCGCCGGAGGCTGGGTGCTGAAGCTCGACAATTCTCCGCTGCGCTGCAACCAGAGGAATCCGCTGATCTCCGGCCTGCTGGCGGGCGGGCCGTTTTTACGGGATCCGCTGCTCGCCATGCTTGATCGCCACTCGCAAGCGGTTAGCACCGACAAACAATCATAGAAGCATGAAGCGAAGGTCGGACCGTAGCGGGGCAGAAGCAACACTGACACATTTTGTCATCCCGAGCGAAGCGAGGGAACTGCAGTCCGCCGCAAAATGCAGAGCCCTCGCTTCGCTCGGGACGACAAAATCTAAAGAACCATCATGGCTGCCTCGCGCATTGTCTTCCTGATGTACCACGAACTGGAGCTCGCTGGGCGGAAGCTCTGCCAGTCCGAGCCCGGCTATGTGCGCTACATTCTGCCGCTAGAGACCTTCCGCAGCCAGATGGCATGGCTGAAAGCATCCGGCTGGCGCGGGTTGAACGTCGGCGAAGCGCTTTGCTATCCTGCCGAACCGAGCGTTTGTATCACCTTTGACGATGGCTGCGAGACCGACCTTATTGCCGCCGCCCCAGTGCTCCGCGAGTTCGGTTTCAACGCGACCTTTTACCTCACTGCTGGATTCCTGAACACGCCCGGTTACCTCAAAGCCAGCCAGGTGTGCGATCTGGACGCGCAGGGCTTCCAGATCGGATGCCATTCGATGACGCACCCATATCTCGCCGATCTCACGGAGCCGGAACTGAAGCGCGAGATGGTGGACGCGAAGCTCCTAATCGAATCCATCGTCGGGCATCCCATCGAACACTTCTCCTGTCCCGGAGGACGCTACGATGAGCGCACGCTCCGGATGGCGCGCCACGCCGGATTTGCAACCGTTGCCAACAGTCAGTTTTATGCGAACTCTTCCCGCACCAACTCCTACGAACTCGGGCGCGTAGCGATGCTGCGCGACCTCGCTATCGAGGAATTCGGTGCCACCTGCCGCGGCCGTGGGCTGTGGAAAAAACGCCTTCAGCATCAGGCTCGCCGCGGCGCGCAGCGCGTGCTTGGAAACCGCGCCTACGATCGCCTGCGCGCCATTTTGTTGGGGGAAATCGGCCGGTAACCATATCGCTGGTTATCTTGGTTTTCCCCGCTTTCAGCCCCGTTTTCCACAGCCGCGTCTAATGTTATGATCCCTCCTTCGGTCCAGACCGCCCGTCCCGCGCCTGTTTTCATCTGCTCCGTGCCGGGAACACCTGTGGACAGTGGCCGAATGCGAATCCGGACATGTCGCCCGCGCATGTACTAATGCGTCTCCGATGAACTACTGGCATCTGGGCACCCCTACCCCATGCCGATAAATTCAGTGTGAGGACAATCGACTAGTCCCCCAATTCAGTAGGGTCGAGGGCTCGCAATGTTTGAACCGGTAAGTGGAATCCTAGGTGGAATCCCAAATCATTCCAGATTTTCCCCTGCGCTCGCACAGCGCCTCAACGTCTTGATCGTCCTCATGGTGGTTGCGCTGATGACCACCTCGTGCGGTATGCCAGCACAAGCCGCCGGCAATCATAGCGAAGCGAATCAGCTGAACGTGTACGGAAATCTTCCCTCAGCCACGGTCAATCAGTCTTACAACGCGGTGCTGTCCGTGAGTGGCGGAAGCTCTCCCTACTATTTCTCGGTGAAGAGCGGCACCTTGCCCCCGGGCGTTAGCTTGAACCCAGGGACGGGAACCCTCTCGGGGAAACCCACGACGACGGGCACCTTCTCGTTCGAGGTGATTGTGACCGACTCCCCACTCCTCGGTCAGGGGAGCCAGAGCTTCGTGGTTGACGTGGCCGCTGGTGGCAGCGGGAATGTCCAGGTCAGCGTGTCGCCGTCCAGCATAACTCTGCTTTCCAAAGGTAAACAGCAGTTCACAGCTACGGTCACTGGAACTTCCGAAACGGCAGTAACTTGGTCGGCGACGAAAGGCTCGGTCGATGCCAACGGTCTTTACACCGCTCCGACCGTAGGCTCACAAACCAACGCGACCGTAACCGCGACCAGCAATGCGGACTCAACGAAATCAGCCAGCGCCGCCTTCGCCGTCAACCCGGCGGCGGCCAAGACGCTGCAAATCACAACCGGTAGCCTTCCCCAGGGTCAGCAGGGAGCCATTTATAGCGAAGTCTTCGCCGCTACCGGCGGAACCTCGCCTTACAGTTGGAGCATTTCCGCAGGCACGGTTCCTCCCGGAACCTCGATGAATGCGAACGGGGACTTTGGAGGCACGCCTACCACAACCGGTACCTTCAACTTCACGGTCATGGTCACGGATGCCACCAACAAGACTGCAACCGGCAATTTCAGCGTGGCCGTGGCGAGCGGCAGCGGTTACGACGGTCCGGCGGAACTGCCGAAAGTAACTGTTCCCAGCGCAATGGCAGACACGCCCGCGCCGGGATCCGTCATCAGCGTCAATGCTGGCGGCGATCTGCAAACTGCCTTGAACAATGCTCAGTGCGGCGACACAATCCAGCTTCAGGCAGGCGCAACTTTTTCCGGCAAGTTCATTGTGCCGGCCAAGAATTGCGACATCAACCATTGGATCATCATCCGGACCAGTTCGCCGGACAGCGCCCTACCAGCCGAAGGGCAGCGCGCCACGCCATGTTATGCCGGGGTCGCTTCTCTGGTTGGGCGCCCGCAGTATAGCTGCTCCAATCCAACGAACGTGATGGCAAAAGTACAGAATCCGAACAAAGGCGACGGTCCGTTTCAACTCGCCAATGGCGCCAACTTTTACCGTTTCGTCGGTTTGGAACTGACTCGTGTCGCCGGAATCAAAGGAAGCGGGCGGCTGATTACGGGCCAAGGCACCTACGATCACATGGTGGTGGATCGCTCTTGGCTGCATGGAAACCTGCAAGATGAAACCGACGACGGCGTGAACCTGAATGGCGCGACCAACGCAGCAGTCGTCGATTCCTATTTCAGCGATTTCCATTGCATCGCAATCAGCGGAGCCTGTACTGACGCTCATGCTGTCGCCGGAGGCGTCAGCGACACCCAGGATGGTCCCTTCAAGATTCAGGACAACTTCCTGGAAGCATCGGGCGAGGCCATCTTGTTCGGCGGTGGACCGGCCACTTTGACCCCCACCGACATCCAGATCCTGAACAACCACTTCTGGAAGCCGTGGCAATGGATGCCCGGCAACCAGCACTTCGTCGGCGGAGCGGACGGCCATCCCTTCATCGTCAAGAATCACCTGGAACTGAAGAACGCGGTTCGCGTACTGGTCGATTCGAATCTCATGGAAAACAACTGGGGCGGCTTCAGCCAGGACGGCTCTGCCATTCTGCTGACTCCCAAGAACCAACACACCCAGCAAGGCACTGACGTCTGCCCGCTGTGTCAGGTGACCGACGTCACGATCCGCTACGTACACACTTCGCATAGCGGGTGCGGAATACAGATGGCAACCGCCATCTCTGGGAACGGCAAAGATGGAGCCCAGGCGCTGGCCGGCACTCGATGGAGCATTCATGATGTGGTTCTCGACGACATCAGCAGGAGTTACGTGGGCGGCGGTAGCGTGTTCATGATCATGAACATGTGGCCCAAGAACCCAATCAACACCATCACCATCAATCACGTAACCGCTTTCCCCGATTCCAACAGCCACGTGATGGAAGTGGGCGACATTTACGCATCCGCTCCCATGTACGGATTGGTCTTCACCAATAACCTGTTGATCACCGGCCGATACCCGGTGTGGAACACGGGAGGCTCCAGCAGCTGCGCCGTCAAAGACGTGCCGGTCACCAGCATTACAAAGTGTTTCACCACCTATACCTTCGACAACAACGGCCTGATTGCGACGCCATCGGCGTTTCCTCCGTCCACCTGGCCAGCGAACAACATGTTCCCGCAAACCGTCAACGATGTCGCGTTCACCAACTACAACAACGGCAATGGCGGAAACTACGAGCTCCAGTCGAGCAGCCCTTACAAGGGCAAGGGCACGGACGGAAAGGATCTCGGGGCCGATATCGTCGGGCTCAACGAGGCGCTGGCCAACGTCGAATAAACCCGTCAGTTTCGACGGATGGTCAGTTTCAAATCGAGGTCCGCGGCTCGCCGCGGACCTTCTCTTTTGCTCGGTAACCAGCATCCACACGGAAAGTCGAACGATCCGCCCCGTGCTATCATCCACTCATCCCAGTGCACTGTGGACTGAAGGGCCTCTCCGCGGTGATACCAGGTGCATGCGCGGGGCGTGCGAAAAAGGAGATACTGAAACATGCCTCCGCTTCCTTTCCCATCCTCTCGCTCTATTCTCGCAGTGAAAAGCTCGCGGCCGAAGAGCTTTCATTCCTTCTGTCTGGCCTCCGCATTCGTGGCGGGATCGATGCTGCCCGCATTGGCGGCCGCACCTCCCACCGGTGAAAATGCGTATTGCGGTAAGGGCAACGTTGCGCAGTTTGGCGCCAAGGACGGCGTTGCCGAACTTCCCAAAGCCTGTTACTACACCGCGCTCGACGGAACGCCGTCGCCGGGAAAACAAATTCACGTCGGGGCCAAAGCAGATCTGACCGCCGCCCTCGAGGCCGCCAAGTGTGGAGACACGCTGCTTCTCCCCGCAGGCGCTTCTTTCGAGGTGCACGAGCTGCCTTCGAAAAAATGCGACGACCAGCACTACATCACGGTGCGAACCGACACGCCCGACTCCCAGCTTCCCCCTGAAGGCACGCGGATCTCTCCCGCCTGGGGCGGAGTCGCGAGCTTGCCCGGGCGTCCGCCCTTCGCTCAACCCTCAGGTGGACCAGCGAAGTTGCTGGCCACGCTCGTTGTGCGGCGTCCCGCGGGCACGCCAGTCGGCGATCACATCCGCTTCATTGGCATCGAATGGACTACGGCTGCCGACGCCGACATCGGCCGCATGGTGACCGCCGAGCATGGCGACCATGTCATCTTCGATCGCAACTGGTTCCATCCCGCCGAAGGCAAAGAAGTCGGCCACGGCGTGGGCATGATCGAGGGCGCGCACATGGTTGCCGTTATCAATTCCTATCTCAGTGGAATGAACTGCATTGCGCGCACCGGAAAATGCACTGATGCGACCGGCATAGGCGGTGGCAAAGGTGACGAACAAATCTCCACCCTCAAGATTTACAACAATTTCATCGAGTCCGCCGGAGAGAACATTCTGTTCGGCGGCAGCGCCGCCACCCAGGTTCCGACCGACATCGAGATCCGGCGCAATCACCTGTTCCGCCCCATGCTGTGGAAGGAGGGCGAACCCGGCTATACCCCAACCGCTTCGGGGCAGCCCTACGTCGTCAAGAACAACTTTGAGCTCAAGAGCGCCATACGGGTTTTGTTCGAGGCTAATCTGCTCGAGAATACCTGGGGCGGATTCAGCCAGACCGGATTCTCCATCGTGCTCACGCCGAGGAACCAGCAAGGCCAGTGCCCAGTGTGCCGCCTCAACGACGTCACCATCCGTTTCAACCGGATTCGCAATGTTGCCGGGGTCTTGCAGATAGCTAACGCGGGCGCAAGGACAGCGGACGCGCAGGGTGGAGGAACGGGCGCTTTCGCCGCCGACGGCGGACGCTATAGCATTCACGACATCTTCGCCGACAACCTGCACGACAAGGATTACAAGGGCGGCGGCACCTTCCTTATTCTGGTCTCGTGGAAACCACCGGTGCATGACATCGAGATTGATCACGTGACCGCGTTTTGCACCGGCAGGCTGCTCTCGGTCCAAAATTCGGAAGCGAAGCTGGCGAACTTCACGCTGACCAACAGCGTCTTTTCGGTCGGAGACCGGCGGCCGATAGCCTCGGCAGGTGGAGGCCCTGAGAGCTGCGCAGGCAAGAACCAGGGGCTAGGCGGCGAAGCCGTTGTGGAAGCGTGCTTTGACCCTTATAGGTTCGATAAAAACCTAATCGTCAGCGAAGTCGGATCATTTCCCAAAGGAAACTTCATCGTTGGGTCGCCAGGAGCGGCCGGTATCCGCGACCTCAAAGACGCCATCAGCAAAGATCCCAGGCTCTGCCACGCCAAAGGGCCGGGCTGTTCGAAGGTCTCTCCTGGGGCAGGCGTGGCTTCCGACGGCCGCGACCTGGGCGCCGATATTGACGCCATCGAAGCGGCGATTGCCGGAGTGGAATAGACAGCTCGTGTGGGGACGGCGGCCCTCGCCCGTCCAAGCCGAGCGCAGCTCGGCAGACTGCATCGGGCGACAGCAGCTCTCTATATGAGCCGACTGGCGGGCGGCTCCGGGCCGGCGAATCTGTCCTCATTGTGCCGGGGTGTTATTCAACTGCACCGATACGAGCCGCAATTCACTCGTGAAAGCTCCCGTGGAATGCGAGTAAGTCACATACATGACTTGCCCGCCGTTTCCGTTGTACTCCGGATGTGCCTGGGCATCGTGCACCGAGCTTCCACCATTCTCTGGAAGGAGCGCATCAAAGGCCGTTATCTCCCCTGACCATGGGCCTTCTGGCTGCGCCGACGTGCGCATCATGACATTTTGCGAAAATGGCGCGTTGTAGACCGCAACGTAAGACTGCAGATAATCATTCCACGACACATTCATGATCGGCGCCGCATCCAATACGGCAACCGCGTCGCTGATGTTACTGGACCAATTGCCATTACCGGCGTAGAAGCTCCATGCGCTCACATCCAAAACGTTTTCCAAGGCGACGCGCCCCAACACGCAAGGCACGTCCAGATTCGAACTGTTGCACCCGTATGCGTAGAGGGTGTCCCCATTCGCAAAAGCGGCCGTACCAAAGCTGGGGTCGTTCTGGCCAAAGAGCAAATCGGGATGCTCTGCCCCCGGGTTGATGGTGGGCCGTTGCGGCAGGCCGGCGAAGTTCTGCCAGATCGCCACCGAGTAACCAACCGCCGCGAAATTGAAGGCGCCGGGTTGAGCCAGGACCAACTGGTAAAAGACCAACGCGCGACTTCGCGCCGTGTCTTCAACGACGGCTCCCGGCCACATCGCCCAGCGCTCGCCACAAGGCTGCTGTTGACACGGGTTTCCCTGATGAGCGGCGTTGAAAGCTTGTTCCGCCTGTGTGTACGAGAGCAACATCGTTGGAGCCCCGTCGGCATCGTCGCGTTCCTGAAACCCACTGATACCGTCTGCGGCATTCAGGTCCGTGGTCGATGCCCACGAGTCGCTGATCAACGTTTCGCCTTCTGCGTTCGGATTAGCCAGAAACGTGTCGTCATAGACCCAGACCGAATTCCCGGCGAACGTGCCACTGTATCCGCCATCGCGTCCCAAGATCTCCGGATTAGCGTCGATCACGCCCATATCTTCTGCTTGCACCACTAACAAGTTCGGTGGCGGCCCATTCGGTGGCGATCCAGACGACGCGCAGCCCGACATCCCCAGAACCAGAAGCCAACCGAAACAAACGGTCACGGCGAGATTAAGCGCGCGCATGTACCCTCTTTGACAGGATTTGATTTGACAAGGCCGCAAACACCCGAGACGTCTGGGTTCGTTAAGTTGGATTCGCGCGTACCGGGTATGGTTACCTGTAAAGCGGTCACCGTAAAGATACAATACGACTTTATGACGATGGCCATCGCACCGCCTGATCTTTCATCAAGGCCGTTTCACCTGACCGCTGAGCGCGCGATGATTGCGTCGCCAGCTGCCCTCTATCGAGCATGGACGGCACAGTTCGATCTCTGGTTTGCGGTGCCGGGATCGGTCTTGATGAAAGGCGAGGTTAACTCCGTCTTCTACTTCGAAACGAGCTTCGAAGGAAGTCGACATCCGCATTACGGGCGGTTCCTCAGGCTTGAACGCGATCGGCTTGTGGAATTGACATGGCTCACCGCGGCTACTAAAGGAGCCGAAACCGTTGTAACGGTTGAATTCGTCCCGACTAGCGGAGGAACGCAGCTTCGACTTGCACATGCAGGCTTTCCGGACGAGGAGTCGAGAAATCGACATCAGGAAGCCTGGCCGAAGGTGCTCGCGCAACTCGACCAGCAAATCGCGCCACGCGTTTGATCGACGCGATCTTACAAGCAGTCTGTTCGCCGCGCCTAAGCCCCGACCAGGTTCTTCAGCGCCGGGCGGTTGTGGATAACCAGAGTCGAGCCCTTCAGTTCCGCGAGATCGTTTCTCCTGAACTCCGAAAGCAGGCGAGTGATGGTCTCGCGGCTGGTGCCAACCAGCTGCGAGATTTCTTCATGGGTCATGGCCAGGCGGACGCGCACCGTTCCGTTACTGACTCGCCCATCGGCAGCGGTTTCGAGCAGGAATCGAGCAAACCTTTCCGAAACTGAGTGGGACAGCCCGATCGAGCGCACCACGCCATAGGAATCGGAACAGTCCCGGGCAAGATGCTGGGTGGCATGGAGAGAGGCGTCGGCATGCTCTTTGAGGAACTGAAGCATGTCTTCCCGCCCCACGAAATTCAGTTGACAGGGCTGCATGGTCTCAACCGTCAACTCATACGGCCCGCCGGTAATCACGGCG
>Ga0181523_10000656_pt1 | contig 39280 bp, 34 predicted proteins | sample PEATcosm2014_Bin_43_FD_119752 | JGI IMG/M metagenome (GOLD analysis project Ga0181523, IMG submission 119752) | Peatland microbial communities from MTU Mesocosm Facility, Houghton, MI, USA - PEATcosm2014_Bin05_30_metaG | ecosystem: Environmental > Terrestrial > Soil > Wetlands > Peat | place... | reverse complement strand
TCGGGCCGTCCATCGTGAGGCTCCCCGTCTCAAGGACGTACGCGTGCGCGCTGATCTCGAGGGCGAGGTTGGCGTTCTGCTCGACCAGGAGGATGGAGATGTTCCGGTCGCGGTTGATCTCGACGATCTTCTCAAAGATGGTGCTGATCAGCCTCGGCGCGATCCCGAGGGAGGGCTCGTCGAGCATCAGGAACTTGGGCTCGGCCATGAGCGCGCGCCCGATGGCCAGCATCTGCTGCTCGCCGCCCGACAGGGTGCCCGCCGTCTGGTGCAGGCGCTCCCTCAGGCGCGGGAAGATCCCGAATACGTAGTCGCGGGTCCCCGCGATGGCGGCCCTGTCCCTGCGCAGGTACGCCCCCATCGCCAGGTTCTCTTCCACGGTGAGGTTCGAGAATACCATCCGGCCCTCGGGCACGTGGCCGATCCCCCGGGCCACGATCTTGTGGGCGGGCAGCTGGGTGATGTCCTCCCCGAGGAACCTGATGGTGCCGCTCCTCGGCCTGAGCAGCCCCGAGATGGTCCGCAGCGTTGTGGTCTTTCCCGCCCCGTTGCCCCCGATGAGCGTCACGATGGAGCCGCGCCCCACCCGGAGCGATATGCCGCGCAGCGCCGAGATCGCGCCGTAGGAGACACAGAGGCCGGATACCTCGAGCATGGGCGTCAGTGGCGGGCGAAGCCGGTCTCGTGGGCCTCCCCGAGGTAGGCCTCGATGACCTTTGGGTCGCTCTGGATCTCGGCGGGCGAGCCCTCGGCTATCTTGATGCCGTAGTCGAGGACGGCGATCCGCTTGCAGACTCCCATGACGACCCTCATCGAGTGCTCGACCAGGAGGATCGAGAGGCCGAATTCCCTCTGTATCCTCTGGATCAGGCTCATCAGCTCGACCTTCTCGGAGGGGTTCATCCCCGCGGCCGGCTCGTCGAGCAGCAGGAGCCTCGGGCGGGTCGCCAGGCACCGCACGATCTCCAGCCGGCGCTGCTCGCCGTAGGGCAGGATCATGGCCGGGGCGTTGCGGAACCGGCGCAGGTTGAAGAGGTCGAGGAGCTCGTCGACCCAGCGCCCTACCTCGGCCTCGTCCTCGCGGAAGGAGCGCATCCGCACGAGCGCCTGGGCGACGCAGTGCCTCCTGTGGAGGTTGCACGCCACCCGGACGTTGTCGAACACCGACAGGCTCTTGAACAGCCGGATGTTCTGGAAGGTCCGCGCGATGCCCCTCTCGACCACCTCGTTGGCCTTCAGGGCCGCCAGGTCCACGCCGCGCGAGCGCACCGTCCCGCTTGTCGGCCGGTAGACGCCGGTCACGAGGTTGAAGACCGTGGTCTTGCCTGCGCCGTTGGGGCCTATCAGGCCAACGAGGTCGCCGTCGTCCACCCGCAGGTCCAGGGCGTTCACGGCCGTGAGGCCCCCGAACCGGATCGTTGCCTTGCTGAGCTCGAGGATCGGACCGGCCATCTGGCTCCTGGGCGCGCTACTGGCGCGCGGGCTGGCGGCCTCGCCGCAGCCGCGACGCGATCCCCGCGTAGTTGAAGTTGAACAGGCCGTTGGGCCGCAGGAGCATGAGGAGGATCAGGAGGAACGCGTAGAGTATCATCCGGTACTGCTCCACCGAGCGCAGCACCTCGGGCAGGATCGTCAGCAGGACCGCCGCCATGATCACCCCGGGCGTGTTGCCCATCCCCCCGAGTATCACCATCACCACGATCTCGATGCTCTTGGTCAGGTCGAATCCCGTCGGGGTGATCGTGAGCTTGAAGTGGCCGTAGAGGCCCCCGGCGACGCCGGCGAAAAAGGCGCCGACGACGAAGGCGACGATCTTGTACCGGGTCGTGTTGAGGCCCACCGACTCCGCCGCGATCTCGTCGTCGTGGGTGGCGATGAACCCGCGGCCGTAGGTGGAGTGGACGAGGCACACCACGGTGAACACCGTCAGCGCGGCGAATCCGTACACCCAGAAGACCGTCGTGTAGTTCGGGATCCCGTTTAGCCCCAGGGCGCCCCCGAGGGCCTCGACGTTCTGGAACACGACGCGGATGATCTCGCCGAAGCCGAGGGTGACGAGCGCCAGGTAGTCGCCCTTCAGGCGCAGCGACGGAATCCCGACGCCGAGCCCCGCCACGGCGGCGCCGAGGCCGCCGGCCAGGAGGGCCCCGAGGAAAAGCAGGCCCTGCTGCGCCCCCGTGCCGCCCGCGTCCCCGAGCAGCCTCGGGCCGAGGAGGAGCGTCACGGCCGCCGAAAGGTAGGCCCCCACCGACATGAAGCCGGCGTGGCCCAGCGAGAACTGGCCCGTGTAGCCGTTCACCAGGTTCAGGGAGACGGCCAGGATGACGTTGATCCCGACCCCCGTCATCACGTCGAGGTAGTAGGGGTCGATCCGGTCCGCGTAGTGCGAGACCGCGAAGGCCGCCAGCACCGCGGCGCCCAGGGCTATGAGGGGCTTCGGCATCAGACCTTCTCCGCGGTGAACCGGCCGAGGAGGCCGGCCGGCCGGAACAGCAGGATCCCGATGAGCGTCGCGAACGCTATCGCGTCCTTGTAGGTGGACCAGCGCGAGCCGTCGACGAAGGTCTCCACCATCCCGAGGATCAGGGCCCCGAGCGCGGCGCCGGGTATGTTGCCGACGCCCCCGAGCACGGCCGCGACGAACGCCTTGAGCCCCGGCACGACCCCCATCAGGGGGTCGATCGAGGGGTAGTTGAGGGCGTAGAGGACGCCGCCCGCCGCGGCGAGGGCCGAGCCGAGCCCGAAGGTGAACGAGATCACGACGTCTATGTTGATGCCCACGAGCTGCGCCGCCTTCGGGTTCAGGGCGACCGCCCTCATCGCCGTGCCGATCTTGGTCCTGTGGACCGTGAACTCGAGGGCGACCATGAGGACGAGGGCGACGACGATCACGATCACCTGGTTCGTCGACACGATGAGGCCGTGGAGGGCGATCACCCTCGTCGGGAATAGGGGCGGGAACGCCCGGGGCGTGGCCCCGAACACGAGCTGGCCGGTGTATTCGAGGAAGAGGGACATGCCGATGGCCGTGATGAGGACGTTCAGGGTGGGGCCGCCGCGCAGCGGGCGGTACACCAGCCGCTCGATCGCGATGCCCAGTACGGCGCAGCCCGCCATGGCGCACGCCAGGGCCATGAGGCCGCTCGTCGCCGACCCCTGGGGGAGGTTCCTGCCGACGAAGTAGCCGATGAACGCGCCGACCATGAACACGTCCGAGTGCGCGAAGTTGATGAAGCGCAGGACGCCGTAGACCATCGTGTAGCCGAGCGCGATCAGGGCGTAGATGGCGCCGAGCGAGAGGCCGTTGAGGAGTTGCTGGAGGAACTCCGTCATGCGGGGGGTCGCATGGCGCTACGGCGCAATGCTCTGGACGAAGGCGAACCGGCCGTCCCTCACCATGATGACGAACGCGGCCTTGGACGCGTTGCGCTCCTTGTCCATGGTGGTCTTCCCGGTCACGCCCTCGAAGTCCGTTGTCGCGGCGAGCGCGTCGCGGACCGCGGGCCCCTCGACCGAGCCGGCGCGCCGGATCGCGTCGGCCAGGATCTCGACGGAGTCGAAGCCGAGCGCCGCCATCGCGTCGGGGGTCTCCCCGCCGAAGCGCGCCTGGAACCTGGCGACGAACGCCCTGACGGCGGGCGCGTCCACCTGCGCGGAGTAGTGGGTCGTGTAGTAGCAGCCCTCGACCGCCTGCCCCCCTATCTCCACGAGCTCCGGGGCCTCCCAGCCGTCGCCGCCGAACAGCGGGACCGTGATGCCGAGCTCGCGCGCCTGCTTGCAGACGAGGGCGGCCTCGGTGTAGTAGCCGGGGACGAACACGCCCTCGACCCCGGCGGCCTTAATCGCGGTGAGCTGCGCGTTGAAGTCCTTGTCGCCCTCGGTGTACTTCTGCTCCACGGCGACCACGCCGCCGTCGGCGGCGAAGCGCTCGTCGAAGTACCTGGCGAGCCCCACGCTGTAGGCCGACGAGACCGAGGTGAGGACGGCCACCCTGCGGATCTTGAGGGTGTCCTTCGCGAACTTGGCCAGCACCTGGCCCTGGAAGCGGTCGGTGAAGCAGACCCTGAAGATGTAGCTGCCGATCTCGGTCACCTTGGGGTTGGTGGAGGACGGCGACACCATCGGCACCCGGTAGGCCTGGCAGATCGGGGCGGCCTCGAGCGAGCGCATGGAGGCGACCTCGCCCAGGATCGCGACGACCTTGTCGCGCGAGATCAGCTTCTTCACGATCGTAGCCGATTCGCCCTGCTTGGACTGGTTGTCCTCCGTGATGAGCTCGAGCTTGCGCCCGAGGACGCCCCCAGCGGCGTTGACGCCCTCGACGGCCAGGAGGGTCCCCTTGTGGGAGGACTGGCCGAAGGCGGCCTCCTTTCCCGTGAGCGAGGCGTATTCGCCGATCCTGATCGCATCCTGGGCGAACACGCTGGATGCGGACAGGGCTGCGGCAGCCGCGACCGCCCCGGATAGAGGGCTCAGAAGGCGGAACATTTTGTTTCTCGTGGAGGAGGAGCCAATGGGAGCCGCCGTCGGGTTTCAAACGAATTGCCTTACTATTTGATTAAGAGGCGCCGGCGTGCTCCCATCGCCCCGTTGAACACGTTTGACCGGCACCTCCTGCGCGAGTGGCTCGAGATCCTCGGCCTCGTGCTCGTGCTGACCAGCGGCCTGCTCCTCGTCCAGGTGATGTACGACGATTTCAGGGACCTTCGCGAGGCGGGCGCCGCGGGCGCCGACCTGCTGCGCTATGTCGCCGTAGCCATACCCGGCTTCCTCGCCGTTACGCTGCCCATCGTCCTGCTTTGCTCGACCCTCTACGTCCTCGGCAAGCTCCACAAGGCGAACGAGCTGACGGCGATGCGCGCCGCCGGCGTCGGCTTTGGGCGGCTCATGGCCCCGATCTGGCTGGCCGGCCTGCTCTGCTGCGCCCTCTCGTGGTGGCTCAACGCGACCGTCGTGCCCTGGTCCGTCGAGCAGGCCCGGCTCATGAAGGACGGCCTCCAGTTCAGGAAGCAGGCGCGTTCGGTCCCGGAGGACAGGATCGGGGTGGTCTTCAGCGTGGGCTTCGACAACCCCGACGGGCGCCGGATGTGGTTCTTCGACCGGTACAGCAAGTTCACCGGGAAGGCGTACGGGGTCTCGGTCACCGAGATGGACGTGCTGCGCCGGGAGACGAGCCGCGTGGTAGCCGCGCAGGCCTGGTTCGACGAGAAGCGGCACGGGTGGGTGTTCAAGGACGGGCGCCTCATGGGGTTCGATCCGGAGACCGGCAGGAACACCTCGTCGGACCCGTTTTCCGAGCGTTTCTACGCCCGGTTCCAGGAGGACCCTCGGCTCATGCTGCTGATCGACCGCAGGCCGATCGACCTCTCCTTCACGGAGCTCAGGCAGCTGGACGACTACTACTCCCTGGAGAACAACCCCAAGGGGATCCCGTACGCGGTGCGCTATTACGGGCTCATCGCGGACATCCTCGGCCCGCTCATCGTGATCGCGATCGCGATTCCCTTCGCCGTGTCCGGCGTCCGCGTGAACCCGGCCGTCGGAGTCTCAAAGTCGATCGGGCTTTTCTTCCTGTACTTCGTGCTCAAGAACCTGGCCGAGGCGCTTGCGACCAAGGAGCTGGTCCCCGCCGCCCTTGCGGCCTGGATTCCCGACATAGGGATGGCCTGCCTGGCGCTCGTCCTGTTCTTCCGCCTGCGTTAGCTGGCCCGTCGCGGGTCACGTGCGCAGGTACGAGGCGCCGTTCACGTCGATGACCGCTCCCGTCATGGCAGCCGGGGCGTCCAGCGCGCAGAAGACCGCCACGCGGGCCACCTCGTCGGCCCGCGCGACGCGGCCGAGGGGATGCTGGCCCCGGATCTCGGCGCCGCGCGGCCCCGCGAGGTGCTCGGCCGCCATGTCGGTCCCGACCCATCCGGGGGCCAGGCAGAAGACCAGGACCCCCTCCGGCGCCAGCGCCTTGGCGAGCGACTGGCTGAGGGAGTTGAGACCCGCCTTGCTGGCGCCGTAGCCGGGCGCCTCGGGTTCCCCCCGGAAGGCGCCCCGCGAGGAGATGTTGACGATCCTGCCGCCGCCGGAGCGCGCCATGGACTGGGCCGCGAGGAGCGACAGGTTGGCGGGCCCGAGCAGATTTGCGGCGATCACCCGCTCCCAGGCCCTGCGCCACGCGGCGTAGCCGGTGGACATGGGGGGGTGCTCCTCGTACACCGCGGCGTTGTTGACGACGATCCCGATCCTGCCGAGCCGCCGCGAGGCCTCGCGCCAGAGGCGGCCCACCCTGGCGCCGTCGGCCATGTCCGCGCAGAGGACGGCGTGGCCGTCGCCGGGCAGATCGGCGAGAAGCGCCTCTGCCGCGGCCCGGTTCCGTCGGAAATGGACGCCGACACGGACGCCGCGCGCCGCGAGCTGGATCGCCACCTCGCGCCCGATGCCCCGGGAGGCGCCGGTCACGAGCGCCGTCTGGCGATTGCTTGCCTTGGTCATGGTGCCTGGGGGCCGGGATGGCGTCGCCGCGCCGGCTACGCCCAGTTGTAGTTGAAGCTGATGCTGATCCTCTCGGCGTCCACCCTGTTCTGGGGGACCTCGTGCCTGAGCCAGCTCTCGAAAAGGACGAGGTTGCCCTCGCGCGCGGGATAGGCGGCGTGGGCCAGGTTGGTCCGCCGCGCCCCCGGCAGCCGCGGCGGCGCGGCCATGAAGCGGTCGAGACGCGGGTCCTCGAACTTCAGGCCGGGGCTCCCGCGCGGAACCGCGACGTAGTAGGTGCCGCTCACGAAGGCGAGCGGGTGCAGGTGGAGCGAATGCGCCGCCGTGGGAGGCATGATGTTGACCCAGCAGTCGGTCATGCGGATCTCGCGCCCGCGCAGGTCCATGTCGAGCGCGCGGGCGAACCGGCGCACATGGGGGCCAATCCTGCGCTCGAGGCGCGTGAACGTGCTCGAGAAACGATGGAGCTCGTTGAGCGACGCGTAGCTCGTGTATCCGCCCGGGTAGTTGCGCCGCGACCACTCGCGGCCCGCCCTGTCGAAGTCGCGCAGGGAGCGGCACTCCGCGGCCAGCTCGGCGTTGAGCCGGTCCAGCCCGCGCTCCAGGAGCGGCTCGCAGTAGACGAGGGTGGGGAACCAGGCGCGGATCACTGCGATCCCGCCGCCCCGCCCGGGCCGTGCGCCCGCGCGCCCGCTTGGAGTGCGTCTCCTTCCATCGCGCGACGATAGTGCGCCCGGGCGATGCCGGCGCAAATCCCAAAAGTCAGCGCGCCGCGGCCGTGCCTGCGGCCCGGGCGAGGAGGGGCTTTCCCCTGGCGTCGGCCGCCTCCCGGAGCAGGCCGAGGAAGGCGCGCCTCTGGGCCGGCGTCAGCCCGGAGGGCGCCCATCGCTCGGACAGGAGGAAGCTGTGGAGGGCGTCGTCGCACCGCCCGAGCTTGAGGAGGACCAGGGACCGGTCGTAGGCGGCCTGGTAGAAGCGGCAGTCCTCGCGCAGGGCGTACGCAAAATGGTCGTCCGCCTCCCTGTCCTCCCCCTCTCTCGCGAAGGCGAGGCCGAGGCGCTCCTGCAGGATCGCGAGGTAGGAGACGGGCCCGTAGTACCTCCCGATGCGCCGCTTGTCCGCGATGATAGCCGCGGCCTTGAGCAGCCCCGGGCTTGCGGGCCGGTCCCTGAGCCGCGAAGCCACGGCGGCCTCGGCGGCCGCCTCGTCACCGCGCAGGAACTCGAGGATGAGCCGCCGGCTCGTGAAGTCCTCCAGCAGTTCGGCGTTCCTGATCCCTCTCTCGACATAGGCGTGCTGCGTCCGGTCGTCCGACCAGGCCCCGAGCTGGCGCCAGCTGAGGAAGCCCAGGGCGGCGATGACGGCGAGGGAGGCGGCCGAGGCGAGCGCCCGCGCGCGCGCCGTCGAAAGGCGCGCAAGGCCTGCCGCGATGACCGCAGCCATTATCACGGCCAGGAAGTAGCCGTAGCGGTCGCTTGGCATGTGGGGTTTCTCCGTCATGCCGAAGAACGGCGCGGCCAGCGCGAGGTACCCGAACCAGAGCGCGGCGACGGCCGGCCTCCGCCTCGACGCAAGCAGCGCGACGACACAGGCCGCCGCGACCGCGGCCGTGCTGGCGACGAACACGGGGTCGGCGGGCCTGAAATCCATGAGCGTGTCGTAGAGCGGCGAGAGATGGACGGGCCACCAGGGCTTCCACACGTAGTACGCCGCGATGTACGCCGACTGCGCGATCCGGCTGGCGAGGGGCATCTCGCGAAGGCCCGGGACCGCGCCGAAGACCTCCGTGTTGAGGAAGCGCGCGGCCAGCGTGACCGCGAGCACCGCCGCGAGGGGGGCGAAGAACGCCGCCTTCTCGGCCAGGAGCCGGCGGAACGCGACGCCCCCTTGCGTGCGCGCGTACAGCCAGTCGAGCCCGACGAGCAGAAAGGGCGCGCCGAGGGCCACGGGGTAGGTGAGCAGCGAGGCCGCGTAGGCTGCCGCCGAGAGGGCGAGCCACCACGTCCGGCGCGGGCCGTCCGAGAGGTACGTGCGCAGGTACGCGACCTGGGACGCGAGGAGCAGGGCCATCGCCTGGCCGTAGAGGTTTCCCGAGATCCACGCCGTGGTCTCGACCCGGAAGGGATGCATCGCCCACCAGCCCGCCGCGAGGGCGACCGCGCCGGCGTCCCAGGCGGTGAGGCCCTCCGCGCGCCCGCCTGGGGTGAAAACGCGCAGGGCGTGCGCCAGGAGCGCGAAAACGAGGCCGGTGTTTAGCAGGTAAAGGCCGAGCGCGACCCGGTGGTAGGGCGCCGGATCAAGGCCCGCGAACTCATAGGTCGCCGAGAAGTTGAGCCAGCCGAGCGGGATGTAGCGGCGCACGTAGCTCCAGTCGGTGAACATCCACCTGATCCGCGCCAGCCCGACGCCGCCCATGTGGGGGTTGAGGGTGACGTTGACGTCGTCGTCGCGCAGGTAGAGGAACCCGAAGTCGACGACCTTCCTCTCGAGCACCAGGCACGAGAGGACGAGCGCCGCGGCGCAGAGCCAGGCCATCCTGCGCGCATCGGCGGAGGCGAAGAACGGCGGAGGTGGTTGGGGGCGCTCCACTAGGAGGTGTGCTGGCTGATCGACGCGCCATCGCCGGGGCGCAGCCGGCGGAAGATCAAGGACGTGGCGATGGTCATCAGCCCAAGCGTGAGCAAGGTCCAGTGGATTCCGGAGACCATGTGCTGGGGGCCGGGTCGGTGCTCGCCGCCCAGGTACACCGCGGCGAGGAGCGACGAGACGGCGACCCCGAAGCTCATCGACATCTGCTGGACCGCGCTTGCGATGCTGCTGCCGCTGCTTGCATCGGCCTCGGAAAGGTCCGCGAAGACGAGCGTGTTCATGCTCGTGTACTGCATCGACGAAACGAAGCCCAAGCAGAAGGCGAGGGCCACGATGAGCCACGCCGGCGTGCCCGCCGCGACGGTCACGAAGAGGATGGTGATAATCCCGATCTCGACCGTGTTGGTGAGCAGGACCCGCCTGTATCCGAACGAATTGAGGATCCTCGGCATCAGCATCTTCAGGCTCATGGCGGCGAGGGGCTGGGGGGCGATGAGCAGCCCTGACTGGACCGGGGTGTACCCGAGCCCGATCTGGTAGAGCAGGGGAAGGAGAAAGGGCATGCCGCCGACCCCGAGCCTCGTGGCGAAGCTGCCGGTGACGGCGATTCGGAATGTCCTTATCATGAATAGTTTAAGCTTAAGCAGGGGAAACTCCGCCCCCAGGGCGTGCCGGCCGTAGGCCATCAGAAGGAGGACCGACACGCCGATGAGGAAGAGGATGCTCTTCAGGTCCAGGGTGTGCTCGCCGAAGATCTCGAGGACGTACGAGAGAAGGGCGATGCCCGAGCCGAAGAGGGCCAGCCCGACAAAGTCCAGCGGGTCGCGGCGCTCCGACTGGTAGTTGGGCATGTGCCTGAACACGAGATACATCCCCATCGCGCCGATGGGCAGGTTCACGAAGAAGATCATTCGCCAGTGCAGGTAGTCGACGATGAGCCCCCCGGCGAGCGGACCAAGCAGGGGGCCGATCAGCCCGGGCACCGCCACAAAGCTCATCGCGCGCACAAGCTCCGCCTTCGGGAACGTGCGCACCATCGTGATGCGCCCCACGGGCATCATGAGCGCACCGCCGCAGCCCTGCAGGATCCGGGCCCCGACGAGCATTGGCATGTCGACCGACAGGCCGCACACGAGCGAGCCGGCCGAGAAGATCCCGATCGCGGTGAAGAACACCCAGCGGGTGCCGTACCGGTCGGCGATCCACCCGCTGACCGGGATGAACACGGCCAGGCTGATCGTGTAGCTCGTCAGGGCGGCCTTCATGCTCAGGGGCGCGATCTGGAGCGCGTCGGCGATCGTGGGGACGGCCGTGTTCAGAATCGTCGTGTCGAGCGACTCCATGAAGAACGCGACCGCGACGAGCCACGGCAGGAGCCGCTTCGTCGATTCGGTCGGCAGGGGCGCGCTCATTTCGGGCGGATCGAGGAGAAAGGCAGGCGGGATTCATTGCAATAAGCCTCAGGGGTGCGTGCGGTCGCCTTCCCGTCACCTGAAAATCTCTTGCGTCACTGCCCCCCCCCAGTGGAAACTTCGGGGCGTCTGACACCGGACGCGCACCGTGCACCTCTGACTACATGGACGACGACGCTTCCAAAGAGAATCCGACGGCGGGTTTCAACAAGATCGATCTGAGCCAACTGCAGGGCTTCAGCTTCGGGACGCAGTGGTCCAAGGACAAGGAGGTCCCGTCCGACGCGCGGGAGCGCCCCGATAGGCCGCCCCGCGAGGACCGCATGGGCCCCAGGGGCGGCGGTCCCGACCGGAGGGACCGGCGGGCGTACCAGAAGACGACCGGCGACGGCCCGCCCGGCCCGCCGCGCGATGGCGCGTCCGAGCGGGGGCCGCGCAGGGACGACGGCGAGCACGGCGGGGGAGCGCGGCGCGGCGGGCCGGGTGCTGAGCGCCAGGATCGCGGACCGTACGAGAGCCCCTTCTTCGACGTCGCCTTCTTTCCCGAGGACCTGAGCTTCAACGCGCTCGTCAAGACGATCCGCTCGTCGGCGCGCACGATCGAGCTCTTTGAGATCGCCAGGACGGTGCTGGGAAAGCCGGAACGCTTCGTCGTCGTCGTCGCGCGCAAGCCCCGGCCGGCGGGCGCGCCCGAGGCCCCTCCGCAGCCGTTGTACATATCCGTCCCCGATGGCGTGCCCTTCGAGTCCGAGGAAGCCGCCGCGGCCTACGTCCTGGAGATGTTTCTCTCCAGTTTTTTCGATCGGGCGGAGGTAGAGGTCGAGGCGCCGAAGGGCAACTTCCTGGTGATCAACAAGTGCGGCGTCACCGGGGAGCTCCTGGGCCCGCCCAACTACCACCGGTACGGCCAGCTGGTGCAGCAGCACCACGCCGCGAAGCTCGCCCGGATGCCATTCGAGGCGTTCCGGGCCCGGATCGAGACAGTCCGCGATCCCGACACGGTGAACCAGTGGCTGGAGAAGATGAAGAAGGCGACCCGCTACACCTGGAAGGGACCCGTGCCCGAGGGCAAGGAGGCGCTGGCGTTCGACACCTTCGAGGAGGCCCGCCAACACCTGCTCACCGAGGCGCGCGACAGCGTCGTTAAGGCCGCCCCCGGCGCGCGTTTCCACGGAAAGGCCCTCGAGACGATGCCCCGCGGAGAGATCCTCATGGCCATCGAGGGCGCGTATGAGCGCCAGCTCCGATTCCCGCTGGACACTGCCAACCAGCTCCGGGGAAGGCTGCGCCGGGAGCACTTCACCATCTTCAAGAAGGGGTCCAAGGGCATCTCGTACGTCTGCGCGGTCAAGAGGAAGTTCCGGGTTCCCGGCCAGGTGTTCTCGGAGAGCATCGGCAGCCTTATCTCGTTCATCGAGGCCCACCCGCTCGTGAAGGCGGGGGAGCTGCCGCTCAAGATGCTGGGCATGGCCGCCCCGGCCGCCGGCGAGCAGTTCTCCGCGGAGCAGCGGGAGAAGATCGTCCGGATGCAGGGCGACCTCATCTGGCTCGTGCGCGAGGGTTACGTGACGGAATTCATCGACGGAGGGCTTTATGCGCCGCCGGTCATGGCCGAGGCGCGGAAGAAGGAGGTCGAGGCCGAGGAGGTCGATCCCGAGAATTTCCCGGAAGCATCCCACGCCCGCGAGGCGGCTGCACCCGAGGCCGGCGCCCCCGAGACCGCCGCTCCCACCGAGGCGGCCGCTCCCGAAACAGGCGCCCCCGAGACAGGCTTCCCCGAGGTCGGCGCGCCCGACGCCGGCATCGGCGGAGGCGGCGCCCCGGAGGCGGGGGCCCACCCGGCCGAACCCCTCGGTGCGCCCGCCGCTGTGCCCGACGCCGGGGCCCCGGCCGACGTGCCTCCGCCACCCGAGACGTCGGACGCGTAATCAGGGCCGCCCCAGGCGGATCGAGTGCCGGCCGTCGGCCTCTATCTCGAAGCCAAGGTGCCATGCATCGGGGGGGATCCAGCCCGGAAGCCGGTCCGGCCACTCCACAGCGAGGCACCACGGGCTGACCAGGAACTCCTCGAGCAGGAGGTCCTCCGCCTCCCGGGGGGAACCGAGCCTGTAGGCGTCCACGTGCGCCAGCATGCGCTTCGGGCCGTGGTGGAGGCAGTAGATCGTGAAGGCGGGGCTCGTCACGGGCTCCGTTATTCCGAAGCCGAGCGCCAGACCCTGGACCCAGGTCGTCTTGCCCGAGCCGAGGTCGCCGTGAAGGGCCACGGTCGCGTCGGCTGGCAGGGCGCCGGCAAACTCGGCCGCGAGGAGGCGCGTCTCCTCGGCGGAGGAGGTGCCGACGCCCGCCCTAAGCCGGTCGCAGATGCTCGTAGCCACGGTATCCTCCAAGCGCGAGCGCGCCGGCCGGAACGGCCCCCGCGCGGACAAACCTGCCTATGCGGGAGAGCCGGGTGCGCGGGAATGCCCGGCGCCAGGCTCTCTCCAGGGCTGCGCCGCCCGGCCCCGCGGCCACGCTGAATGCGAGCTCGTAGTCCTCGCCGTCGCACAGGGCCTCGCGCACGGTGGCCCCCGGGCGCACGGGGAGCCATCGCGCGTAGACTGCCGGCGCGGCCCCGCGGGGCGTGAGGGCCGCCAGGTCCTTGGCGAGCCCGTCGCTAACGTCGATCATGGCCCGCACAGCGCGGCGGCGGGCGAGCCAGGCGCCCTCGGCGAGCCTCGGCTCGAACCGGTAGTGGTGGCCGGTCGGCCGGCTGCGCCCCAGGGAGCCCGTGACGTAGATCCAGTCGTCCACGCGCGAGCCGGCGCGCGTGAGGATGCGTCCGGCCGCCTCGCCCGTGAGAGCGAGCGTTGCCACGAAGGAGCCGGGGAGGAGGGTCACGTCGCCGCCGACGACCGGCACCCCGCGCCGCCGGCCCTCCACGGACATCCCCCTGTAGAAGGCCTCGAGCCATTCGAGTGACACGCGGGCGTCGAGCGCCAGCGCCACGACCGCCGCGCGCGGGCGCCCGCCCATCGCCGCGATGTCGCTCAGGTTGCGCTTTAGGAGCTTGGCGCCCGCGGCGCGGGCCGGGGTCCGGGCGTCGAAATGGACGCCCTGAACCACCGGGTCCACGGTCAGGAGCTCGCGGCCCCTCGCGGGACGCAGGACCGCGCAGTCGTCCCCGATCCCGGCGGGGGCCGGCGGGGAGGCCCTGCCGAGCCATCGGCGGATGGAGCGGATGAGCTCCGCCTCGCCGATCGAGGAGACCGATCCGCGGGCGCTCCGCGAAAAGAGGCTGGGCGTGCTCAAGATCCCATTCCCGTGACGACGAGAAGCATCGTGTTCAGGTTGAAGCACGCGTGCGCGACGATCGTCGTTCCTATCGTGCCGGTCCTCTCGTAGGCCAGGCAGAACACGACGGCGAGAACGATCAGGGGAAGGAGGCTCGGGAGCCCGGCCATGTGGTCGCCCCAGGCCACGTGGAGGGCTCCGAAGAGGACGGAGGTGAACCCGATGGCGGCCCAGCGGGGCACGCGGGTGCGCAGGTACCGGAAGAGCCCCGCGCGGAACAGGAGCTCCTCGGCGGCGGGCACGAGAATCGTGGCAACGGCGACGAAGAGCCACCGGAGAGCGGCCGAGCCCGTGTTCGCGAGGATGCTCACCAGCTCTTGCTTCTCGTCCGGCAGGCCCATCTCGACCAGGGCGAATTCCCAGGCGTTGCTCGCCGCGAAGACAAGGGGCATCGCGACCAGGAACGTGACCAGGCCGCCCCTGAGCGACGGGACCAGGGCCAGCCTGAGCGTTTCCCCGCGCATCTGGGCCCGGGCCATCAGGTAGTACCCGGCAAGGCCGACGAGGAAGCCGCCCTCCATTACCGCGGAGCCGACGATGGTCGCGGCGTCGGAGCTCATCCTCACGTGGCGCACGATGAGCCCCGCGGCGCCGCTGAGGGCCGTGGCGCCCACGAACCCGAAGCAGAGGAAGCTCGCGAAGTCGATCGGCGACACGCGCCACTCCGCCAGCCGCACCTCGGCCTTCGCCGCGCGCGCGGCCGGCCTTGCGAACAGGCGCCACGCGAGCCACAGGCCGCAGAGGATGAGCACGCCCTCGAAGCCGATGGCCGCCCACGCCGCCGGCGTCATGTCGTCGCTCTGGCTCACGACGCCGCGAACGGGAATACGATCCTGCCGTCGACCACCGTCGCCTTGACGCGGCCGCGGAGCTTGCGCCCGTGCCACGGGGAGTTGCTCGACTTGCTGTATCCCGCCTTGGCGTCATAGGTCCACTCTTCCTCTGGGTCGAAGATGCAGATGTCCGCCGCGGCCCCGACTGCGAGCGAGCCGGCGGGGAGGCTGAGAATGCGGGCCGGCCGGCGCGTCATCAGGTCGAGCGCGCGGGCGAGCCTGAAGCGGTTCTGCCGGACGAGGACCTCCAGCACGACGGGAAGGGCCGTCTCGAGGCCCAGGATGCCGTTCGGGGCGTAGTCGAACTCGCGGTCCTTCTCGTAGTCGGTGTGCGGGGCGTGGTCGGTGGCGATGCAGTCGAGCGTGCCGTCCCTCAGCCCCGCGATGATCGCCGCCCGGTCGGCCTCGGTCCTGAGCGGAGGGTTCATCTTGAAGTTCGTGTCGTAGGTCGACAGGGCCGCGTCCGTGAGGGCGATGTGGTGGGGCGTCGCCTCGGCGGTGATCCGGACGCCGTCCGCCTTCGCCCGCCGGATGATATCGACGGCGCGCGACGAGGAGACGTGCTGCACGTGGATGTGGGCCCCGGTATAGGAGGACAGGATGACGTTCCTCGAGACGACGAGGTCCTCCGCCGCGTTGGGCCAGCCCCGCAGGCCGAGCCTTATCGCCATGTCGCCCTCGTTCATGACGGCCCCGTCGGTCATGGACTGGTCCTGGCAGTGGTCGAGGACCGGCAGGTCGAACATCTTCGCGTACTCGATCGCGCGGCGCATGACCTCGTTCGACTGCACGCAGTCGCCGTCGTCCGTGATCGCCACGACCCCAGCCCTCTTGAGCGATCCGATGGGCGCCAGGGCCTCGCCCTTCATGCCGATCGTGATGCATCCGGTGGGGAGCACCTTGACGAGCGCGTCCCGCCGCGCGGCGTCGAGGATGTACTGGATCGTGCCGGCGTTGTCCGCGGGCGGCGTCGTGTTCGGCATGCACACGACCGTCGTGAACCCCCCGGCGGCTGCGGCCCTCGATCCCGTGGCGATCGTCTCCTTGTGGGTCTGGCCCGGCTCCCGGAAGTGGACGTGGATGTCGACGAGGCCCGGCGCCGCCACGAGCCCTCGCGCGTCGATCTTCCTAGCCCTGGCGCGTTCGGCGGGCGAGAGGGAGGGGACGATCCGGCCGTCCCGGACGAAGAGGTCGCCCGTCGAGTCCCGCCGGGAGGCGGGGTCGACGACGCGGGCTCGGCGTATCCAGAGTGCGGGCATGGCGGGGGCTATTCGGTGGACATGATCACGTTCTCGGGCTGGTTTCCCGCGCACAGGTACAGGGCCGCCATGCGGATCGCGATCCCGTTGGTGACCTGCTCTAGGATCACGCTGCGCTCGCCGTCGGCGAGCTCGCTATCGATCTCCACGCCTCGGTTGATCGGCCCAGGGTGCATGATGATGGCGCGCGGGTTCAGCCACGACGCCCGGGTCTTGTTGAGCCCGAACATGCTCGTGTACTCGCCGATCGAAGGGAAGTGGCGGTGGCCCTGGCGCTCGTGCTGGATGCGCAGCAGCATCACGACGTCGGCGTCGGCCAGGGCCGACTTCAGGTCGTGGGACACCTTCGCGCCCATGGCCGTGAACCCGTGGGGCACGAGCGTTGACGGGCCGACAAGCGTGACGGCCGAGCCCATCTTGGTGAGCGCGTGGATGTTGGACCGCGCAACGCGGCTGAAGAGGATGTCGCCCAGGATCGCGACCTTGCGGCCCTTCATGGAACCCAGGTGCTCCTTCATCGTGAAGGTGTCGAGGAGGCCCTGGGTCGGATGCTCGTGGGCGCCGTCCCCGGCGTTGATGACGGGGATGTCCAGTATCTGGCTCAGGTAGAGCGGGGAGCCGGCCGCCGAATGCCGGATCACGATCATGTCCGCGTTGAGGGCCTGGATGTTCTGGGCCGTGTCGCGCAGCGTCTCCCCCTTCTGGGTCGAGGAGCTTGCGGCGTCAAAGGTGATGACGTCGGCGCTCAGCCTCTTCGCAGCCATGTCGAACGCGAGCCGGGTGCGCGTGCTCGGCTCGAGGAACAGGTTCACGATCGTCTTGCCGCGGAGCGCCGGCACCTTCTTGACGCTGCGCTTGAGGATCTTCTTGAACGCCGCGGCGGTGGCGTGGATCTGCTCGATCTCGTCGAGGCTCATCCCCTCGATCGCCAGCAGGTGTTTGCGGGTCCACGTCATCGTATTGCGGCCGCTTTCGCAGCCGGGGCCGGCCTGGGGCGGATCTCGATCCGGTCGCGCGCGGGGTTCGCGCCGAGCGATACCACGACGTCCTCGTCCTCGGCGGCGCTGACGGCGGTGCCCGTGAAGTCGGCCGACACGGGCAGGCGCCGGCTGCCCCTGTCGACAAGCACGGCGAACTCCACCGACGCGGGCCGGCCGTGGTCGAAGAGCTCGTCGAGCGCCGCCTTGACCGTCCGCCCCGTGAAGAGGACGTCGTCGACGAGCAGCACGTCCGCCCCGTTGATGTCGCCGGGCAGGAGGGTGGGGGTGAACTCCTTGGGGATGGGATGCCTGCCGATGTCGTCCCGGTGGAACGAGACGTCGAGCTCGCCCACGCGCCTTATCCCTAGCCTGGCGCACAGGCGGCGCGCCACCGGGATTCCGCCGTTGGCGATCCCGAGGACGAGGAAGCTCCCCTTGCGCCCATGCCGGGCCTCGATCGCCGCCGCAAGGCGCTCCATGGCGGCGTGAACCTCCCTAGAGCCGATGGTCTTGGGCGGGGCCATTTCCCCAAGTACTGCATGCCCGGCGAGCTCCGGTAAAGGAAAATGGAGACCCGCGCGGCTCAGGGGGGCGACCCAAGCCACGCGCCGAGGTCGCCGTCCTCGAGGATGCGCCGCGCCGATTGGTACTCGGGTGCGAGGAGGCGGGCATAGCTGGGCTCGGCGAAACGCTGGCAGTGGAGCAGGACGCGGGCGCGCTGGCCCGGAGCGCGCACGAGGCGCCCAAGCGCCTGGTTGACCTTCTGCATCCCCGGGATCCTGTAAACCCGGTCGAATGCTCCGTCGCGGCCGAGCCCGGCGAACGCGGCGAGCCTCGCCCTCTGGACGGGGTTGACCTCGGGGAGCGCGGGCCCGACCACCATCGCGTGGGTCACGCGCCCGCCCAGCACGTCGATCGCCTCGGCGAATCCCGACCCAAGGACGAGGAAGAGCGCGCGGCCCTCGTCGAGGGCCCCGTTTATCCAGGCGCTTTGGGCGGACAGCTCGGCGCCCCTCGGCTGGAGCGCGGCCTGCGCGAGGTCCCCGGCCACCGACTCGGCGTAGGCGTAGCTCGGGAAGAACACGGCGACCGGGGCCCCTGGGCCGGCCGACCTGTGGAGCTCCTCGACGGTCCTCGCGGTCGTCCCGAAGTGCCTGTGGCGCTGCTGGAACGTGGTGTCGACCCGGAGGTCGACGGCGACGTCGTACGCCCCGTCCCTCCAGGGCGTTCCCGCGCGGATCGCCTGCAGGCCGTCACAGTCGCAGCACTCGGCGAACCGGTCGGCCGGCCCGGGGGTCGCCGTCGAGAAGACGACCCCGCCGAACTCGCGCAGCGCAGCCCCGATAGCGGGCGCCGCGTCCAGGCACGTGACCGAGAGGGCCCCATCCCGCGGGCACCACCAAAGCCGGGGAAGGTCGGTCGAGGCGAGCTGCTCGACGACCGACGGTATCTTCCAGATGAGGCCGGACGCATGGGGCCCGAGCTCGGCGGCGTCCAGCGGGAACGCGGTCGCCCCCTCCGCCAGCCCCGAGAGGTGCTCGGCGGCGTCCTCGCGGTCCGCATCGGCAAGCGCCCCCGACTTGGGCCGCGACCGGAGGAAGTGCGCCCATGCGTCCCACCGAGAAACCCATTGGGGGTGGGCGCGGGTGCGCCGAAGCGCGTCGCAGACCGCGAACGCGTCGGGCGCCGCAAAGGCGTGCGAATGGGCGTCGGCTGCCCGCTGCGGCAGGTTGTGCGCCTCGTCGATCACGAGGAGCGTCCTCGCCGGCTCGAATCCCGGCCGGTCGTAGAAGAGCACGCGGCTCTCGGGCGAGAACACGTAGTTGTAGTCGCCGATCCACACGTCGTTGAAGGCGAGGGCTGCCCGGGTGATCTCGTAGGGGCAGATCCGGGCGCCTGTGCCCGCGCTGCGCAGCGAGGCCAGGTCCCGGGGCTGGCCGTCGAGCAGGTAGAACCTCGAAAGGCCGCTTCCGGGCCACCTCTTCTCGGCCCCGTCCAGGTAGGCGCAGGCCTCGCGCACGCACTGGAAGACCGAGTTGACGCAGTGCTCCGACTTGTTGCGCACGTGCCACGCGGCCACCGGGGCCCCGGCCCCCAGGTCGGGGCCGGGCGAGGTCATGTCGCCGAGCGTCTCCATGACCTCGAGCTGGCCGGTCGATTTTCCGGTGAGGTAGAGCAGGCGCTCGAAATGGCCCTCCCTCAGCTCGGCGAGGGCGCACTCGAGCAGGACGCCCGTCTTGCCGAACCCAGTCGGGGCCTCGAACAGCACGGCGGACTGGGCGCCCCGGATGGCGGCGCGCAGCTGATTGGCCGCGGCCTCCTGGCCCTGCCGGAGCTCGGCGAAGGCGGGGCGGAATCTCAGGTCGCGCAGCCGCTCCCGGGCGCGCAGGCGCAGGTCCAGGAACTCCGCGACCCGGTCGAGCTGGATGTCGAGCAGGCGCCCATCGCCCGGGGTGAGGGCGACGGACTGCGCGAGACCCGTGTCCGCCTCGATAAAGACGAGCTCGCACCTTTCGCGCCCGCCGCGCAGCGCCGCGTAGGCCGCCAGCTGCACGAAGTATCCGGGGTAGTCGGACCTCAACTCCGCCTCGTCCGCGGGAAGGGCGCGGGTCACGGTCTTGATCTCCCGCAGGAGGGTGAGGCCCCCCGCACGGACGACCTGGTCGATCCTGCCTGCGAGCGCGATCATCCATCCCTTCCGGGCTAGCTCGCCCTCGACCGGGACCTCGAACTGGGCCCCGGCGTCCTCCGATGCGGCCTTCGCCCTCAGCTCCACGTGCCAGCGCGTGCCGAGCTGGGCGCGCCAGAGGCCGCCCGAGCCCGAGGCCGCGGCCCGCGGCCCGATCGAGAAGTCCGATAGGTCGCCCACGCTCATGCGGGCGCGGCGCTTGTCCAGGTCGAAGATCACGGGATGACGATCTCGGTGCTCGACCCGAGGTAGTCCTCGAGGCTGCGGCGGACCCGGGCCGCTTCCGCCGGCGCCGTGTCCTGCTCGTTGAGCCTTCGGTTGAGGACCGCGGTTGCGACCGCGCGGTCGGCGGCGGCCAGCGACGGGAGCCATTCCTGCATCACCGGGTAGCCCTCGTCGCGCGCGAACAGGTACAGGCTCTTCAGGTGCACGACGTCGGGCCGGACCCCGGCGACGAACGCGTCGAGGGCGGTGCGCAGCAGCCTCTCCACGTTCGGGCGGCTCTCCTCGTGGACGGGGTTTCGGCTTATGACGGCGACCAGCGCCGAGGCGAACCGGAGGGACTCGTAGCTCCTGCCGATTGCGGCGCGCCTGGCGACGATCCGGACTTCCCTGACGAACCAGGTGCGCCCCTGGTTGGAGCTCTCCAGCATCGCCGAGACGGTGTCGAAGAGGTCGGGCGCCACGTGCGAGGGCGAGGGCTTCCTCGGGACGCGCTGAATCGCGAGAAGGTTGCCGTGCTCGGCCGAGAACAGCCCGAACGTCTGGAAGGCGTCCGACGGGGGACGCTTCTCGATAACGAACGCCTCCGTCGTCAGCGTCTGGCCAGGCACCAGGATTCGGCCTACTTGGCCTCGCGCAGCCTTGCCGCGTCGGCCGCCGGCCACGGCGGCACGACCGCGCCCCCGGAGATGACCATCTTCATGCCGTCGCCCACCGACATCTCCAGTTCAACGGCGTCGCTCCTCGGGACGATCAGGAGGAACCCGCTCGTCGGGTTCGGCGTGGTCGGGACGAACACGGTCCAGACCTCCCGGGTCGTCTTCGTCTGGGCCTCCCCCTGGACGGCGTTCGTCAGGAACCCGATCGTCCAGCACCCCTTCCTCGGGAATTCCACGAGGACGACCTTGTTGAAGAGGTGGCGGCTCTGGGAGCTGAACGTGTTCACGATCTGGCGGACCGTGTTGTAGACCGCGCTGACGCCGGGGATGCTCTGCACAAAGCGGTCTCCCATGCTGAAGAAGTACTTTCCGAAGACGTAGCGCGACGCGTAGCCGAGGAGCGTAACGAGGACCACGACGATCAGCGTGGCGAGGATGTCCCAGACGGCCTCGAGGCCCGGCCTCTCGCGCAGCCAGACCGGGACGAAGCCGAAGAAGAGCGGCCTGAACGTGCCGCCAATGAAGTCGATGACCTTTCCGAACACGAATACGGTGAACCCCAGCGGGGCCACCAGGATCACGCCCGAGAAGAACGCGTTGCGCAGCGTTACGTAGTGGGAGTCGGCCTGTGGGGAGTCAGCCATGGCGTGGGCGAAGGGTCCCCGCATTCGAACCGGTGAGGGCCGCCTACGCCAGCTTGAAGCGGGGCACGGCGCCGTGGCGCGCCAGAAGCCGCATCGCCCGGGCCTCGGCCCTGCGCATCTCGCGCTTGGCGGCCGGTTCGCGGTCGTCGTAGCCCGCGAGGTGGAGCCACCCGTGGACCAGGTAGAGGGTGATCTCCGACGAGAGGCGCTCGCCGGCCCTTCCCGCGTGGCGCGCCGCTGCGTCCGCCGACAGGCAGATCTCGCCGGCGACGTCGTTCGCCCGGTCCCCCGAGAAGGTGATGACATCGGTGGCCGACGGGTCCCCCATGTGGCGGGCGTGGAGGCCGGCGAGCGCCGGGTCGCCGAGGAGCGCGACGGAGAGCGCGCCGGGGGGGCATCCCCCCCTGAACGAGGCGGCGTGGGCGTCGAGCAGGTCCACGGCCGCCGCGATCGCCCTTCGGTCGATTCTCAGTCGGGGATGGCGGTTGGCGACGTCGGTGGTGCGCCCTTCGCCCTTCATGCCTTAACTTGGGATGGGGGCTCCCCAGCCTGCGAATACGCCACCCTCGAATGGAGCATGTTGAGGAGCGTGAACGTGAAGCTGTTCTTGATCTTCGCCAGATCCTCGAAGGTGAGCGGCGCCTCGTCCAGCTGCTCGTCGGCGACGCGGTCCGAGACCAGCCTGTCAATGAGGGACGCCAGCTTCTCGGCGGTTATCGTCCGGGCCGAGCGGGTGACGGCCTCCACTCCGTCAGCGAGCGACACGACGGCGCTCTCCTTGAACTGCGGCCTCGGGCCGTCGTAGCGGAACGGCTCGTCGGGGACCGAGGGGGGCTCCGCCCCGGGGAAGGGCGACTGCGACATGGCCAGCGCGCGCTCGTAGAAGAACTTGACGAGCGTCGTGCCGTGGTGCTGGCGGATCACGTCGATCACGGCGCGGGGAAGGCGGTGCCGCTCCGCCAGGTCGACGCCATCGGCCACGTGCCGGCGGATGATGGCCGCCGAGGCGGCCGGGTCCTTCTCGTCGTGGGGATTGCCGCCCGCGCGCTGGTTCTCGGTGAAGAACCCGGGGTTGGTCACCTTGCCTATGTCGTGGAAGAGCGAGCATGCGCGCGCCAGGAGCGGGTTCGCGCCGATCGCATTGCAGGCGTTTTCCGAAAGCTGCGCGACGACGAGCGAGTGGTGGTAGGTCCCCGGGGCCTCGAGCTGCATCCGCCTCAGCAGCGGATGGTTGAAATCGGTGAGCTCGAGCAGGGTGATGTCCGTAGTCCGCTTGAACAGCGCCTCCAGGACCGGCAGGAACCCGACGACGGCTATGCCCGTCAGCAGCCCCGTCACAAGCCCCGCGGCCATCTGCCAAGCCAGGGTGTCGACCGGCGTCTGCTGCGCGATCCCGATCAGCGACGCGAAGGCGGCCACCGTGAGGCCCCCCATGCCGGCGGCGGCCACGACCCGGCCCCGCCCGCGGGCGTCGCGACAGCCGAAGACCGCCACCATGGACGCAAGGAACGTCAGGACGAGCAGGTCGAGCCGGTTGCCGTAGATGACCCCGGTGAAGATCGAGATGAAGAGAGCCATGAAGATCGCAGAACCCGCGTCGATCAGGATGGCGACGATCAGCGGGGCGAGCGCCGTCGGGGCGAGGTAGGGCAGGGCGGACGCCAGGGTGGAGTCCCGCAGGAAGAGCTCGGCCCCGCCGATCGAGTAGACGGCCCGCACGAGGGCGAGGTTCAGGATGACCACCAGGGCCAGCAGGCCAAGCCGCACGTTGCTCTCGAGGGTCTCCGGATCCTCCAGGCGGATGTACAGGATCGAGGCCAGCACCATGGCGAGCACGAGCAGCACCCTTCCGAAAAGCTCGAGCCCGTCGTCGAGCTCGGAGCTGCCGCCCTCGATGGCGGCCATGCGGTACGCCGTCGCCATCTCGTACTGGTCGCCCGTCACCCGGTCGCCCGCGTCCACGATCGTCTTGCCGAGCGGGACCCTGACTTTCACGGGCTTTAGCTTGCTTAGGACCGCCGCCTCCCGGGCCGCCGCGGCCTCGCGGTCGAAAACGAGGTTCGCCTGGACGCCCCCCCGGAACAGCCGGAAGAGCGCCTGCGCCGCGGGCTTTGATACACCTTCCGCCGAAATGCTTACCCTTAGGAATGTCAGGGCGTCCTCCATCGACTGGACCGGGCGCGAAGCCACGCCCCCCGAGGGGCGCTCGATCGCGTAGATCTCGACGGCTCCGGGCGCGCCGCCGGACGCCGCCGAGTCGCTGATCCCCTCGCTGTAGATCTGCCTGAGCGCCGCGTAGCCGCTCTCAAAGAGGGCGGCGCGGGCCGCCGCGTCGCCCCCCGTCAGGAGGGCGGCCAGGTCGTCCGAGCTCGTCTCATAGGGGCCGCGCGCGTTGAATTCGTCTGCGATGGCGGAGAGGGCCCCGCGCCTGTCGAAGAACAATGTCGACATCCCCGGGTGCGCCTCCTCGAACGATGCCAGCTTCGCCAGGAGAAGCCGCGCCGACTCCTCGAACCTCTGGAGCGGCGCCATGTCGAGCCTGTATATCGGGGGCAGGCTGCTCAGCCGCTGCTCCTGCTCGGCCCGGGTCCTCTCGGTGCTCACGTAGGTGAAGGGCACGCCCGCGACGATCTTGACGGGGGAAATCTGGTTCGGGAGCACGGGAAGGTCGAGGACCCTCATCCGCGCGGAGCTGATGACGACGATCGCGGCCACCGTCACGACGAAGATCAGCCCCGAGACCAGCCGGTTCTGGTCCAGAAAGTCGCGGATCCCAGACCCGGCTGAGCCGGCGTCGCCCTTGAGCGCGCCGGCCCCCCCCACCATGAGCCTGAGCTGTTTGCGCACCGACATGCTAGCGGCCTCCGTCCGCGCCGGCGCCGGCCGCCTGGTTCCTGTGGCGCTCGTACGCCTCGATGATTCGCTGGACAAGGGGGTGGCGCACGACGTCGGCCCCGGTGAAGTTGTGGAAGACGATCCCGGGCACGTCCTTCAGGATGGAGCGGACCTCGAGGAGACCGGACTGCTTGGAGCGCGGCAGGTCGATCTGGGTGACGTCGCCCGTGACGACCATCCGCGAGTCCTCGCCCAGGCGAGTCAGGAACATCATCATCTGCTCGTGCGTCGTGTTCTGGGCCTCGTCCAGGATGACGAACGCGTGGGAGAGCGTCCGGCCGCGCATGTAGGCGAGCGGGGCGATCTCGATGATCCCCTTCTCCGTGAGCTTCACCACCTCCTCGGGCTCGAGCATGTCGTGGAGCGCGTCGTAGAGGGGCCTCAGGTACGGGAGGATCTTCTCGCGCAGGTCGCCCGGCAGGAAACCGAGGGCCTCGCCCGCCTCGACCGCCGGCCTCGTGAGCACGATCCGGTTCACCTCGTGGTTCAGGAGAGCCGACACGGCCGCCGCGATCGCGAGGTACGTCTTGCCCGTCCCGGCGGGGCCGATCCCGATCACGATCGGCTTCTTGAGCACCGACTGAAGGTACTCCCTCTGCCCTATGGTCTTGGGAACCACGCTCTTGCGGTTGGTGGCCAGCACCAGGGGCTCGTCCAGGAAGGCCTGCCACTGGCCGGCCTCGCCCTTCGCGAAGGAATCGACGAGCCTGGCGAAGTCGGGCGTCCGGATCGTCATGCCCTGGCTGCGCGCCGCGTTCAGGAAGGCGAAGAACTCCTCGGCGAGCGCCAGGGGCTCAAGCGGCGCCTCGATCTTGAGCCAGTCCTCGCGCGTCACGAGCTTGACCCCAAGGGCACGCTCCGCGTGCGCGAGGTTCTCCTCCCTGCCGGCGTAGAGCTGGCTCAGGTGCCTCGGACTCTGGAAATGAAGGGTCTTGGCGGGCACGGGCGTCTATCCTGCGACGGGGGCGATCCGCCCGACGGCGGCCACGAGCTTCTCCCAGGTGGCGTCGAGCGACTGGGGGAGGACCCGGGTCTCGGCCAGCACCGGCATGAAGTTGGTGTCGCCGTTCCAGCGCGGGACGATGTGGCCGTGGAGGTGGGCGATGCTGGATCCAGCCGCCGATCCGAGGTTAAAGCCGATGTTGACGCCGTCGGGCCTGATCGCCTCGGAAAGGAGCCTCCTGGCGAAGGCGATCTCGTCCATCAGGTCCGCCCGCTCGGCGCGGGTGAGATCCTCGAGCTCGGCCACCTCCCTGAAAGGCACGGCGAGCAGGTGGCCCGGGTTGTAGGGGAATCGGTTGAGGACCAGGTAGGAAAAGGGGGACCGGTGCACGATCAGGGCCGCCTTGTCATCCCCCATCGCGGGCAGGTCCGTGAACGGTCGCTTCATCGTTGCCGGATAGCGCGGCGCCTCAATGTAGTCCATGCGCCAGTAGGCGTGAAGCTGCTGCATCGTTTAGGGCCCACCATGCGATCAGATGGGGGGGGCAAAGTCAAAGACTTGCCTATGGGCCCGGGCGCTGTGTCATTTAGGGGCCATGCCCGGCGCCAACCACCCCCGACGAGTCGCAATCACAGGATTGGGCGCGGTGACGCCTGTCGGCCTCACGGCGGACTCGACGTGGAGTTCGCTCGTGGCGGGGCACAGCGGAATCGGCCCCATAACACGTTTCGATGCATCGGGATGCACGGCTCGCATAGCCGGCGAGGTCAGGAACTTCGACCCGACCGCGCCGATCGGGAAGCCCCTTTACCCCCGGGGGGGTGGCGAGGCGCCGGTCACAGCCGCCCTCTCGCACAAGGATGTCCGCAAGCTGGGGCGCTTCACGCACTTGGGCCTGAGCGCGGGCCTCGAGGCCTATATCGACTCGGGCCTCGATTCGTACCGGGACTCCCTGGCGCCGGAGCGGATCGGCGTCAACCTCGGCGTCGGCCTCGGGGGGCTCCCCGAGATCGTGGCCATGCACGAGACCTGGCGCCACGGCGGCTTCCGCAAGATCTCGCCCTTCTTCATCCTGCAGACCGCGCCCAACATACTCTCCGGCCAGCTCGCGATCCTGCTCAACTGCCGGGGGCCGAACATGAGCACGGCCTCGGCTTGTGCCACCAGCGGCCACACGCTGGGCGAGTCCGCCCGCGCGGTCCGGCGGGGCGACGCGGACGTCATGCTGGCGGGCGGCGCCGAGGCCGTGATCACCCCTGTCGCCGTGGGCGCGTTCGCGCAGATGAAGGCCCTCTCGACCCGCAATGACGCCCCCGAGAGGGCGTCGCGCCCCTACGACGCTGACCGGGACGGGTTCGTGGTCGGCGAGGGCGCCGTCGTGTTCGTCCTGGAGGAAATGGAGCACGCGCGCCGACGCGGCGCCCGCGTGCACGCCGAGATCCTGGGATACGGCGCGACCGCGGACGCCTACCACCTCTCCTCCCTCGCCCCGGAGGCGGAGGGCTCGCGCCGGTCCATGCAGCTCGCGCTCGCCGACGCGGCGGTCCCCTCCGGCGACGTGGGCTACGTCTCCGCCCACGCGACGTCGACCCCCGGGGGCGACGGCGAGGAGGCGGCGGCGATCGCCGCCGTCTTCGCCGGCGCGATCAGGCGGCTCCACGTGAGCGCAATCAAGTCGATGACCGGACACCTGCTCGGCGCCGCCGGCGCCCTGGGCGCCCTCGCCGCGGTCCTCGCCATAGAGAGGGGCCTCGTTCCGCCGACCATCAACCTCGATCACCTGGATCCCGCCTGCGGTGCTCTCGGCCTCGATTTCACGGCGAACGCGGCCGTCGAGAAGAGGGTCGACTTCTCACTCGCGAACAGCTTCGGCTTCGGGGGGACCAACGCCTCGCTCGTGTTGGGTCGCGCCTAGCGGGAGCCCGCGCGGGCCTAGGCGTCGGGCGGGGGGACGACGACGGGGGACGGGGTCTGGGGGGCCGCCGGGTGGGCGATGACCCGCGAGGCCCTCTCCGGGGAAAGATAGGCCTTCGCGAGGGCGTCGATCTCCGACTTGGTGATCGATTCGAAGTCGGCGTGGCGCGTCCGCGCCCAGTCAAGGACCTCCGGCATCTCCTGGGCCTTGCCGAGCACGGTCATCCAGTACCGGTTGGTGCGCTCGGTCTCGAGGACCGAGGTCAGCAGGGGGTTCTTGACCCGGTCGAGCTCCTCCTGGGTCGCCCCGTTCGACGCGAGGTCGCCCGCCACGGAGATGACGAGGTCCTGGACCTTCTTCGCCCTCGGTGGATCGACCTGGGCGATCGCCACCATGTAGCCGTATCCGGGGAAGGTGTCGCTCGCGGAACTCGCCACTGAGGGGCTGGCCGCGCCGCCCAGCTGGTCGCGCGCCTTCGCCCGGACGCGCTCGGAAAGCACGTTTGCCAGGACCACCAGCCTCTTGGCCCTGCGGGCGTCCATCCCGTCGCAGGTCGGCCAGTAGACCGCGACCAGGCTCTTCGGGGCGCTCGCGGCGATGGAGAATTCCCTCGCGAACGGCTGGCTCGGGAACGAGGCCTTGCGCAGGTCGTCTAGCGCCGGCCTGGCGTCGCGCTTGGGGAGGGCGCCGACGGTCTTCGCCGCTGCTTCGATCGCGGCATCGATGTCGAAATCCCCGGCGACCGACACCTCGAGGGCGCCGTGCGCAAGCTGCGGGGCGAGCCAGGCCCTCTCCTCATCGAGGTTTCGCGCCATCATGACCTCCTTCGCGGGCAGCCCGAAGCGCGGGTCGCCGTTAAAGAGCAGGCGGGGCACCTGGAGGGCGAGCGGGCTGAGAACCGAGTGATCGAACTTCGAGTACTCCGCCTCGATCCGCTGGCGGGCGTCGCGCAGGGCCTCCGGCCGGTAGCCCGGGTCAGCTATCGAGGCTGCGAGCAGCTGGAACTCCAGGGCGAGGCTGGCCCGGTCCGTCTGCCCCGAAAGCACGAACGCGTCCAGCGCAGACACGAACTGGACGGAAGCATTCCTGCCGGCCAGGATCCGCTTGATATCCATGGCGCTGTGCCGGCCCAGCCCGCCCGCCGAGTACGTGAGGCCCGAGAAAGCCGAGAGGCCGGGCTCCGTGGCCGCGGGCTCCGTCAGCTGGCCCGTGCCCAGCCGGGCGGCGACGTATATCTTGTCGTCCTCAAACTCGGTCTTCTTGAGATTCAGCCGGACGCCGTTCGCAAAGGCGACCTCGGTGATGTCGAGGTCGTCGAGGTGCTTCCGCGCCGTTACGGCGCCCGCCGGCCCGAAGTCGGAATAGGCCCAGGCGGACCCGACGCCCAGGTCCGGGGGCGTCACCGAGATTCCGAGCGACTTCGAGTAGGCGAACGCGATCGCGGAGTTCCCGTCGCCCTCTATATTCGCGTTTCCCGCGACAAAGACGTACCTCCCGGGCGAGGTCCATGCCGCCTGGAGGGCCACCACGCAGTCCCTGACCGTGATCTTCCCCAGCGATGGGCCAAGCAGGGCCAGGTCGTCGGCGGGGCTCGTGAAAACCCTCCGAAGTACCAGGCTGTCGGCGATCGCCCCGGCCAGGTCCTCGGATCGGCGGGTCGGAGCCGCTGCCGCCGCCTTCTCGAGGTCGGCGCGCAGGGCGCCGGCCGCCTCCCCGAACTCCTCGGCGCGGAAGCCGAAGGCCAGGGCGCGGCGGAGCTCCTGGTCGGCCGCGCTGAGCGCCGCCGCCCAATGGTCGCCCTTGCAGGCCACCTCGATGGCGGCCTCGCGGTAGAGGTTGAATGGCTCCTTCACGTCGGCGCTCGCGCTGGTGAAGGGGGCGTTGGCCTTCTTGGCGATGGCCGCAAGCCTGCGGTTGAGCATCTCGATCGCTATCCTCCTCGGGAGCTCGGCGGCGCGGCGCGCGGCCGTGTCGGGCTGGCGGGTGAACGGTACTGTGCACGCGATCACCACCCGGGTGTCGGGCGCGTCCGGCTCCGAGTGGAAGAGCGTCTTGACCCCCTTGAAGTCCGCGACATGGCCCAGATCCACCGCCTGCGGCGCCGGGCTTCGCGGCGCCAGCCGGGAGAAGCCGTCCGCGATCTGCCTCTCGACCGCCGCCCCGTCAAAGTCGCCCACGGCGACCACGGCCATCAGCTCCGGGCGGTACCAGGCGTTGTAGAAGTCGGCCAGCGCCTCGCGGCCGCACTTCCCGACCACGGCCTCGCTGCCGATAGGAAGCCTGTCCGGCAGCCGGGTTCCCGCCTCCATGAGCTGCAGCCGCGCGACAAGCGTCCGGTAGTCAGCGGAATCCCGGGTCCGGATCTCGTCCACGATCACCCGGCGCTCCTTTTCGACCGCCGAAGGCTCGATCAGAATGCCGCCGCCGAAGTCGGCCAGGATGCGCAGGCCCTCGGCAAGCGAGGCCGGGGCTGCGTCCGGAACCTCGAGCCGGTAGAGCGTGTGGTCGAAGGAAGTGACGGCGTCCTTGTCGGCGTCGTCACCCATGCCCATGTGCCGCAGCCTGTCGGCCAGGGCCGCGGGCGCGAAGCGGGCCGTCCCCTTGAAGGCCATGTGCTCAAGGAAGTGGGCGAGGCCCCTCTGCGAATCGGTCTCCTCGAACGAGCCGGCCAGCACCAGCAGCCTCAGCGAGGCCCGGTTCCTCGGCTCATGGTTCGGCAGGACGACGTAGCGGAGCCCGTTTGGAAGAGTCCCGTACCTCGCGGCGGGGTCGGCGCGAACGTCGCCCTCGGCCTGGGGGAAGGGGATCTGCGCCCCCAGGGCGGCCCCGAGGGCGAGCGACAGGGGCAGCGCGATGGTCCGGGCGAGGCGGCGCATGGAAAGCGGGAATCGTTGCCGCCGCCGGGGGGCGCACAAGTGCAAAAGAGCGGCGGCCGCGAATCTTGTTGAGGGGTTGGCGGGTCATCTGGTTGTGTCTACAGGGGCGTCACTTCCGCCGCCCCCGACCATGATTTGGACCTACAGGCTGCTCTTCCCCCTGATCCTGCTGACCACGGCTCCGTACTACCTGTGGCGGATGCGCCGGAGGGGCGGGTACGGCCGCGGGTTCTGGCACCGGTTCGGGCTGCCGCCCCGGCTTCCGAAGCGCCGCCCGGGGGTGCGCCGGGTCTGGCTGCAGGCGGTCAGCGTGGGCGAGATGCTGGCGGTGGAGCCCATCGTGCGCTCGCTCGGGGCCGCGGGCACCGAGGTCGTGCTGACCACGACGACGAGCACGGGCTACCGGGTCGCCGCCGACCGGTACCTGCCCCACGTGAGCGCCATCGCCTATTTCCCCGTCGACTGGATGCCCTTCTCGTCGCGGGCCTGGGCGAGGATCTCGCCCGACCTGGCGATCGTGACCGAGGGCGAGCGGTGGCCCGAGCACATGCACCAGGCGAGGAGCCGCGGCGTGCCGGTGCTCTGCATAAACGCCCGCATCTCGGACAGGAGCTTCCGCCGCCTCCGGCGGTTTCCGGCGGTCGCCGCGTTCGTGCTTGGGCCGATGACCCGCCTGCTGGCGGGCTCGGCGCAGGACGCCAGGCGCTTCCGGGACCTGGGGTGCCCCGCCGGGCGCGTGGCGGTGACCGGCAACATCAAGCTCGACGTGCAGATCCCGAGGCTCGACGAGGCCGGCCGCGCCGCGCTCCGGCTGGAGCTCGGCCTTCCAGCCGGCCGGATGGTCCTGCTGGGGTCGTCGACCTGGCCGGGGGAGGAGGCCGCGCTGCTCGAGGCCCTTGTGGCCGCGCGGGCGCGCGGCGTCGACTGCTCGCTCCTCCTCGTGCCGAGGCACGCCGAGCGCCGGGAGGAGCTCGAGAGGCTGCTGAGGCCGACGGGGCTGTCGTACCACATGCGCTCGCTCGGGCCCGCGCCCGGCGCCGTCGACGTCGCGGTCGGCGACACGACGGGGGAACTGCGCGCGATGACGCAGCTCGCCGACCTGGTCTTCGTCGGCAAGAGCCTCGCGCCGCACACGGAGGGGCAGACCCCCGTCGAGGCGGCGGCCCTCGGGAAGCCCGTCCTCTTCGGCCCCGGCATGGGGAACTTCCGCGCCATTGCGGGCGACCTGCTGGAGCGGGGGGCGGCCCGGAGCGTCGTCGACTCGGCGGACCTGTGCCGCGAGGCGTGCGCGCTGCTGCGCGACCCGCAGGCGCGGGCGGCCATCGCGGCCGCCGCGGCCTCCTGGCGCGGCGACAACGGCGGCGCCGTTGAGCGCACCCTGGCTGCGATCCGGGAGGAGCTGGATAGGGTCGCATAAGCGCGGCACCAGGGCGCCCCCAGCCTCCGTCATATGTAGCGGCCCGTCTCTTAACTCCCTTGCCTTCGCCCGCGTGGTTCATTCATTGTGGAGCTGACCGCGCCTCCGCGCGAATAGGAGATAAAGCAAACCACAACAGACAAATGGACATCGTCCGCTCCCTCCCATGGCTGTAAAAGTAGCAATCAATGGCTTCGGCCGCATCGGCCGCCTCGTATTCCGCGCTCTTGTCGAACAGGGCCTCCTTGGCTCGGCCTTCGACGTCGTCGCAGTCGGCGACATCGTGCCTGCCAACAACCTGGCGTACCTGCTCAAGTACGACTCCACGCAGGGCCGCTTCAAGGGGACGGTCGGATCGAGGAAATCATCCGCCGACAAGGCCGAGGACGACGTCCTGATCGTGAATGGCCACGACATATTGGTCGTAAGCGCCAAGACCCCGGCCGAGCTCCCCTGGACCGCGCTCGGCGTCCAGATCGTGATCGAGTCGACGGGCCTCTTCACGGACGCCGAGAAGGCGAAGGGCCACCTCGCGGCGGGGGCCAAGAAGGTCATCATCTCCGCCCCGGCCAAGGGCGAGGACATCACGCTCGTCATGGGGGTCAACGACTCGAAGTACGACCCGGCGAAGCACGCCATCATCTCGAACGCGTCCTGCACGACCAACTGCCTCGCGCCCCTGGTGCACGTCCTCCTCAAGGAGGGCTTCGGCGTCGAGGAGGGCCTGATGACGACGATCCACTCGTACACGGCCACGCAGAAGACGGTGGACGGCCCGTCGAAGAAGGACTGGAAGGGCGGGCGCTCCGCGGCGATCAACATCATCCCGTCGACCACGGGGGCCGCAAGGGCGGTCGGCCTGGTCTGCCCCGAGGTGAAGGGAAAGTTGACCGGGATGTCGTTCCGCGTGCCGACGCCGACCGTGTCCGTCGTCGACCTGACGGTGAAGACCGTGAAGGAGACCTCCTACAAGGCGATCTGCGAGGCGATGAAGCGCGCGAGCGAGACGTACCTCAAGGGCATTCTGGCCTACACCAGCGACGAGGTCGCCTCGAGCGACTTCATCCACGACAACAACTCGTCGATCTTCGACGCCGGCTCGGGCATCGAGCTCAACAGCCGCTTCTTCAAGCTCGTCAGCTGGTACGACAATGAGTGGGGGTACAGCTACCGCTGCGTGGACCTCCTCAAGAAGGTCGCATCCGGCCTATGAGCTTCAAGAGCGTCCGCGACCTCCAGCTCTCGGGAAAGCGCGCACTCGTCCGGGTGGACTTCAACGTCCCCCTGGACAAGGCGACCGGCGCCATCACGAACAACCAGCGCATAGAGGCGGCCCTTCCCACGATCAGGTACGTGCTCGAGCAGGGCGCTTCGGTCGTCCTCATGAGCCACCTCGGCCGCCCAGACGGCCAGCGCATCGCGAAGTTCTCGCTCAAGCCCGTCGCGGCGGAGCTCGCAAGGCTCCTCGGCAGGCCGGTCGAATTCCTCGACGACTGCGTGGGCCCGGCCGTCGAGGCCGCCTGCGCGAGGCCGGCGCCCGGCTCCGTCATCCTCCTGGAGAACCTGCGGTTCCACATAGAGGAGGAGGGGAAGGTCAAACTGGACGACGGCACCTCGAAGAAGGCCGAGCCGGGGGCGGTCGCCGCGTTTCGCGCCAGCCTGTCCAAGCTGGGCGACGTCTACATCAACGACGCCTTCGGCACGGCCCACCGCGCCCATTCGTCCATGGTCGGGATCAATCTCGCCCAGAAGGCGGCCGGATTCCTCATGGAGGCCGAGCTCAAGGCCTTTGCGGCCGTTATCACCAGCCCGCGCAGGCCGCTCCTCGCGATCCTCGGGGGCGCCAAGGTGGCCGACAAGATCCCGCTCATCCGCAACCTGATCGACAAGGCCGACGAGATCATCATCGGCGGGGGGATGGCGTTCACGTTCAAGAAGGTGCTCAGCGGCATGGAGATCGGCGACAGCCTCTTCGACCCCGAGGGGGCCAAGATCGTCGGCGAGCTCGCCGCAAAGGCGAAGTCGCGCGGCGTCGGCATCATCCTGCCCGTGGACTACGTCTGCGCGGACAGGTACGCCGCGAACGCCGCGACGCGGCCGGCGGACGACTCGACGGGCATCCCGAAGGGCTGGATGGGGCTCGACTGCGGGCCTAAGTCCGTCGCGCTCTACACCAAGGCCATACTCGGTGCGAAGACGATCGTGTGGAACGGGCCGCCGGGCGTGTTCGAATTCGACAAGTTCGCGGCCTCCACCAAGGCGATGGCCGAGGCCATCGCAGGGGCGACGTCCCGCGGCGCCACGACGGTGGTCGGCGGCGGCGATACGGCCACGGCGGCCCGGAAGTTCGGGGTCGCCGACAAGGTCTCGCACTGCTCAACCGGCGGAGGGGCGAGCCTCGAGTACTTAGAGGGCAAGGTCCTTCCCGGCGTCGCCTTCCTCGAGTCCTGAGCCAGCAACCCCCGTCCCCCGCCATGATCCGCAAGAAGCTAATCGCCGGCAACTGGAAGATGAATAAGACCTCGGCCGACGCGGTGTCGCTCGCCCACGAGATCGTCGTCTCGCTCGGCACGCAGTCGACCGTCGAGGTCGTCATCTGCCCGCCGTTCACCGCGCTCGAGGGAGTGGCCCGCGCGGTCGACGGATCCCTGGTGAAGCTCGGCGCGCAGAACATGCACTTCGAGGCGTCGGGCGCGTTCACGGGCGAGGTGTCGGCCCCCATGCTGCGGGCCCTGTTCGCGACCCACGTCATCCTCGGCCACAGCGAGCGCAGGATGCTCTTCGGGGAGACCGACGAGCTCGTCAACAGGAAGGTCCTGTCCGCGCTGAAGAACCAGCTGCGGCCGATCCTGTGCGTCGGCGAGACGCTCGCCGAGCGCGAGGCGGGCTCGACGCTCAAGGTCGTCCAGACACAGACCGAGCACGCGCTGGACGGCGTCAGCAAGGAGCTCGCCGTGAACGTCGTCGTCGCCTACGAGCCGGTCTGGGCGATCGGCACGGGCAAGGTCGCGACGACCGAGCAGGCCCAGGAGGTCCACGGGTTCATCCGCGGCCTCCTGGCGAAGCTTTACGGCGACGCGGCGGCGCAGCGGATCCGGATCCTTTACGGTGGATCGATGAAGCCCGCCAACGCGCCCGAGCTCCTCGCCCAGAAGGACATCGACGGCGGCCTCATCGGAGGCGCGAGCCTCGAGGCGCGGAGCTTCATGGAGCTGATCAAGGCCGCCGCGGCGGCCTCATGATCAGGGGCGCGGCCCTCCCGGGGAGCCGTACTTGCCCTTTAGCCGCTCCGTGGACCTTCTCAGCGCTTCGGCGGCGCAGGCCTCCAATGTGCCGTCCGCCTGCCTGGCCAGGAGGGCCTCGATCTCCGGGATCCTCGTCCCCTCGCTGATCCTCATCACCCGGTAGACCCGGAGCATCGCGACCCACCCCGAAAGGGGGTTCGGGTCCTGCTTGCCCGACTGGAGCTGGGCTTTTATGCATCCGGAGACGTAGGCCGCAAGCAGGAGGCCGCGCTGTCCGGCGTTCGTCTGGTCGGACAATCCCTTCTTCACGTCGCACCAGGTGACCGAGTCGGGGCCCAGGTCGACGACGACGTCGTCGCTCTCGACCGCATAGCGCATGATCAGGTTCGAGGCCCTGGCTGCCGCCGCGTTCGACTCCTCGGGCGACTTCGACGCCGCCACGCCGCCCACTGCGTTCGCCTCGAACGCGCGGATCGCGTCCAGGACCTGGGTCCTGGTCACCGCCTCAAGGGCGAATGCCGGGCTCGCGAGGGCCAGCGCCGCTGCGGCCAAAGGGAGGAAACGGGGCATCTGGGGAATGGGGCTCCCCAACGGAACCCACAATCGGCGGGTCCGGCAACGATCAATGTGTGCGCTTCGCGAGGCCCTCGGCAAGGGCGGCCAGAAACGCGGTGTCGCCGGGCAGGCGCCTGAGGATGGCGACGGCCGACTCCGAGCGCTCGCGGGCGATCCTGCGGGCCGCGTCGAGGCCGTGCACGGAGACGTAGGTCGCCTTCCCGGCCTTCGCGTCCTTGCCGGCGGTCTTGCCTAGCGTGGCCGTGTCGGACGTCGCGTCGAGGATGTCGTCGACGATCTGGAAGGCGAGGCCGAGCTGCCCGCCGGCCGCGCGCAGCGCCTCGACCAGGAAGTCCGGGGCGTCGGCGCAGATTCCCCCCATGGCGAGCGCAGCCGCGATCATCGCCGCCGTCTTGTTCTCGTGGATGAACCTGAGGCCGTCCGGCGTCGACGCGGCGCTGCGCTCGGCGATCAGGTCCTCCATCTGCCCCGCGATGAGCCGCCGGCTTCCGGCGGCCCCGGCAAGCTCCGCGACAAGCGCCGCGGCGAGGGCCGGGCTTCCCGAGTAGGCCCTCGGCAGGATCTCAAAGGCGAGGGTGAGCAGCGCGTCGCCGGCGAGGAGCGCCGTGGCCTCGTCAAAGGCCTTGTGCGCGGTCGGCCGGCCGCGCCTGAGGCTGTCGTCGTCCATGCACGGGAGGTCGTCGTGGACGAGCGAGTAGGTGTGGACGCATTCGACCGCGACTGCCGCGGGAAGCGGATCGGCGGCTCCCGGGGCGTCGAACAGCTCGGAGGCAGCGAGGACCAGGACGGGCCTCAGGCGCTTTCCTCCCGCCTGCATCGAGTACCGCATCGCGGCGTGCAGCCGGGTGGACGGCTCGGAGGCGGGGGGCAGGAGGCGGTCGATGCCGTCCTCGACGCGCGAAACCCTGAGCTTGAGCTCCTCTGCGAAGTCCATGGCCCCGGATTGAGCGCCAAGGTCGCACCGGTGCCGAGAACAAACTCGCCAAACGTGCGGGCTTAGCACATACAACCCGCGTACTACCCGATGCCCACGTACGAGTACGTCTGTTCAAAGTGCGGTTACCAATTCGAGAAGTTCCAATCCATGCGGGCCGGGCCGCTGCGCAAGTGCCCGAAGTGCGCCAAGGCGGCCCTGAGGCGCCTGGTGGGCGGCGGCGCCGGGCTGATATTCAAGGGGAGCGGGTTCTACAGCACCGACTACAGGAAGTCGGGCTACGCGAAGGCGGCGGGCGCCGAGTCCAAGCCGGCCCAGGAAACCAAGGCGCCCGGCGGCGCAAAGCCGGCGGAGGCCCCCGCCGCGGGCGGCCCCAAGGCTTCGCCAGCCCCTGGCGGCCCGTCCGGCCGATGAGGGCCCTTTCATGAGTGCAGCAAGCATCCATCACAGGGGCCCGACCTGGACCGAGGTCGTCCTGGGCGCGCTGCTCAGCGTGGCGCTCGGCATCGCCATGGGCGCCATCTACCTGGCGGCCAAGCCCGTCAAGAAGCCCGGGGAGGTCCCGAAGGACACGCCGCAGGGCAACGTCTCCTACACCGAGGGGGTGCGCGGCTACTACACGGCGTCCGAGGTCGAGTCGAAGCGCAAGGCGTGGGTCGCCGGCGGCACCGTGACGCTCGACGAGGCCGAGCTCAATGTCCTGTTCAGCGGGCCGGTCAAGCCGCCCCCCGCCCCCCTGCCCGCGAACACGCTGGTCCAGCCGCCCCCGCCGCCCCCGCCCAAGGACTTCGACAAGTCGCCGGTCAACGTGCGCATTAGCGAGGGGAAGATCCAGTTCGCGACCGTGTACACGATCAACGAGTACGGGTTCAACGGCAGCGTGGTCGTCCAGGCGCGCGGGGCGTTCGCGAAGGAGGGGGCGGTCTTCGTTTTCGTGCCGGACGTGTTCTACGTCGGCTGCTGCCCCCTGCAGCGCATCCCCTATGTCCGGGAATGGCTCCTCAACAAGCTCCTCTTCACGGATCCGGTGCCGGACGACATTGCCACGACCTGGCCGAAGCTTGTAGACGTCGCCGTAGAGGGCTCCAAGCTGCGGTTGAAGATGCCGTAGACCGAGCCGAGTCTACGTGTCGAAGAGCCTCAAGAACATCGGGGTCCTGTCCTTCCTGACCGTCGTCTCGCGGATCCTCGGGCTCGTGCGCGACATGATGGCCGCGTCCATCTTCGGCACGAGCCTGCTCTACTCGGCCTGGGTCACGGCGTTCAGCTGGCCGAACCTCTTCCGGAGGCTCCTCGGGGAGGGCTCGATGACGGCCGCGTTCGTGCCGACCCTCCAGGACGAGCTGCACGCCAGCGGGAGGGACGGGGCGTTCGCGCTCCTCTCCAAGGTCACGTCCTGGCTGATGGTGGCCACGGGCGGGCTCGTCCTGCTGGCGATGCTCGCTCTCGCCAATTCGAGGGCGCTCGGCGGGCACGAGGACAAGTGGTACCTTGCGGCCGACCTCGGGGTCTGGCTCTTCCCGTACATGCTGCTCGTCTGCGTCGCCGCAGGATTCAACGCGACGCTCAACGTGCTGGACCGTTTCACGGAGCCCGCGCTCTCGCCGATCTGGCTGAACATCGCGATGATCGTCTCCCTGGCAGGGGCGGGCCTTCACTACGCCCGCACGCCCCTAGAGGAGATCCACTGGCTGTGCACGGGTGTCCTCATCGGCGGGTTCCTCCAGGCCGCGGTCCCCGCCGGTGTCCTCATCCAGGCGGGGTGGCGCCCGCGGTTCGACCTCGGGCTCTCGCCCCGGGTCCGGGAAATCGCGGCGCTGATGACGCCGGGCCTTTTCGGGACGGCGATCTACCAGATCAACATCCTGGTGTCGCGCCAGCTCGCCTTCGCGCTGAACGACTCCGGCGCGACCCTGCTCTTCATGGGCAACCGCCTCATGGAGCTTCCGATCGGGGTGTTTGCCATCGCCGTGTCGACGGTCGTCTACCCGCTCCTCGCGCGCCACGCCACGGAGGGAAACCACAAGAACATGGCGGAGGATTTCCGCAGGGGCCTGCGCCTGATCGTGACGATCAACATCCCGGCTGCGGTGGGCCTCGCCCTGCTGAGCCGGCCCATCGTGGGGCTGCTCTACGAGCACGGCCACTTCAACGCCACGGACGCCAGGAACCTGGCGAACCTGGTCGTCATTTTCTCGATCGGCATGCCGTTCTTCTCGATCGTCAACCTGACCGTGAGGGCCTTCTACGCCGTCAAGGACATCGCGACCCCGGTGCGGGTCGCCGCGATCGACTTCTGCATCAACATCGTCGTCTGCCTGTCGCTCATGCGCTGGCTGGGTGTCCCGGGCCTGGTCATCGCCAGCACGACGGCCATCATAGCGCAGACGCTGCTGCTGCAGCGCGCGCTTGTTCGGCGGCTGCCGGAAATGCGATTCGCGCCGCTCTGGCCGAGCGTTGCGAAGGTGCTCGCGGGCACGGCGGTGATGGTTTGCGTTGTCGGGGCGGGGTGGTGGTGCCTGAAGGCGCTGGGGATCGGGGCGAGGGCGACCGACGCGATCGCCGTCGCCGGGCTCATCCCCCTCGGGGTCGCGGCGTACGGCCTCGCCATCTGGCGCCTCCGGATCGAGGGCTGGCAGGAGCTGGCCGCGCTTCTCGCAAAGGCGCCCCTGTTCGGGAGGATTTTCCGATTGGGCCTTTGACAAATGCCGGGGGCGTGGCTCGTTCTGGGCGCATCCACATGACACCTGTATCCACCCACGCGGTCAGCGACGCGCTCCACTGGCGCTATGCCACAAAGAAATTCGACGCGTCCAGGAAGATTCCCGCGGTTGTTTGGGCCGCCCTCGAGCAGGCGCTCGTCCTGTCCCCGTCGACGATGGGCCTGCAGCCCTGGAAGTTCGTCGTCGTCCAGGACCGGGCCACGCGGGAGCGGCTCTCCGCCGCCGCCTGGGGCCAGAGCCAGCCGCTCGACTGCTCGCATTTCGTCGTCTTTGCTGGACGCAAAGGCCTGGATGCCAACGACATCGAGCGCCACCTGGCGAGGACGGCCGAGGTGCGCGGCGTCACCCGGGAAAGCCTCAGCGGCTTCGCGCAGATGCTCCACAGCGGCACCGAGCCTGCGCGCATGGACTCGACCCTCGACTCCTGGATGGCCCGCCAGGTGTACCTCGCGCTCGGGATGTTCATCATGTCCGCCTCGGTCCTCGGAGTCGACACCTGCCCCATGGAGGGGATCGAGGCGCCGAAGTTCGATGAGATCCTCGGGCTGCCGGCGATGGGCTACGGCGCCCTCTGCGCGTGTGCCGCGGGCTACCGCTCGAGCGAGGACAAGTACGCAAGCCTTCCAAAGGTCCGCTTCAAGCCCCACGACGTGGTG
>Ga0181523_10000651_pt1 | contig 39472 bp, 35 predicted proteins | sample PEATcosm2014_Bin_43_FD_119752 | JGI IMG/M metagenome (GOLD analysis project Ga0181523, IMG submission 119752) | Peatland microbial communities from MTU Mesocosm Facility, Houghton, MI, USA - PEATcosm2014_Bin05_30_metaG | ecosystem: Environmental > Terrestrial > Soil > Wetlands > Peat | place... | reverse complement strand
GCCTCTTCCAGCTTCCTCCCGCCGTGCAACGTCAGGTGCGGGACAACCTGCTGACGGCCGGTCACGCCCGTGCCCTGCTGGGTTCTCCCGATCGTGCCCTGCAGGAGCGGCTGGCGCTCGAGATCGTCCAAGGGGGCCTCTCGGTGCGGGCAGTAGAGGACATGGTGCGGAGCGCCCTGCGCGCCGACGAAGCGGTGCCCGAGCCAGCGCCGGCGGAGATCCCACCACCACCGCCGTCCCACGGGAGCAGCGCTCCTGGGGCTCGCGGCGGGCCCGCCGCGCACCCTGGCGGGGCGACGCGTCTCCGTCCGCCTGGCCTCCTCGACCTGGAAGAGCTCCTCGGCGATTACCTGAACACCCGCGTTTCGGTTGAGATGGGTGCCAAGCACGGGCGGGTCGTCATCGAGTTCGCCAACCTCGATGACCTGGAGCGCATCTACCGGGTGATCATCGCCGGGAATGCGGCCCTCGAGTAGTTCAACCTGAGGTTGAGACAGAGAACCAACGTCTCGACTGCTGATAAACGGTGATCCACAACCTGTGCATCAGGTTGTGGACGAGCCCTCTGCTTCCCAGTCGACCATCAGCCACTGCTCGAGGGAACTCACGATCGCCTGGGCCAGTTCTGCGACCTTCATCACGACGAGACTCGGGTCACCGAGCTCAATGAGAACGGCCGGCATCTGTGTCTCGCGGAGGATCCGGACGGCCATTCCCTCCGTCGAGCTCTCCGAGAAGCCGAGCCGCTCTGCGATCTCGGAACGCATCAGGTTGGCGAGGGATCGGCTCGTCTCCGACTCGTAGCGATAGCCCCGGTAGTACATCGTCTTCACGGCTGCGTGCTCCGGCTCGAGACGAAGACCGACGTAACAGTCGACGCCGGCGCGGTTGGCGGAGGCCGCCTGCTCGGATTCGTCAGGGTGGTGGAGCTGAAGCGACTCGGCCCCGAGCCCGGAGAGCGCCCGCCCGACGGCGGCGACCCCGGTCGCGAAGCCGCCCTGCTCGCCGACGGCGATCTTGCGCCCGTGCAGGCTGACGCCCCGCGTCGAGGCGATGAGCCGCTCCCGAACGCTGCTCACGAGGTCCCCCCCACCCGGCCGAATCGCCAGCCGGTTCAGCTCGGCGACGGTGAGATGACCGCAAATCCCGTCGACGACGAGCCCCGCGTTCTGCTGGAACTCGCCGAGGGCTTCAGCCGTCCGGTCGCCGAAGATGCCGTCGACGCCACCAGGGTCGAAGCCGAGGGCGCTGAGACGCCGCTGCAGTTCGGCGACGTCGTCACCGTGGATCATGGGCGCCCGCCGGTACAGGCTGCGATCACCGAGGGCGAAACCCGCCTCGACGACCGCCGCCCACGTCTCCCGTCCGCACACGCCGTCGCATCGCAGACCACGCTGGCGCTGGAAGGCCGCCACGGCGCGCCCGGTCTCGGCATCGAAGATCCCCGTGGCGATGCTCGCCTCCAAGAGGCCGAGGCGCACGAGTCGTGACTGCAGGTCGCTGACAGCCTCCCCGGCGGCGTCGAGCGACAGGGGAAGCACGTCGTGCGATCCGTCGATCGATCGAGGCAGGAAAGCCTGCGCGTTCGCGGCGGGACACATCCGAACCATCGTACGACCTCAGAGACGGCTTTGGGGCGCGAATTGCCGTAAAAACAAAGGGCTTTCTTTATCGAGCGCGGCGCCGCGCCCGCACCGTCGCCGAGAGCCTACGACAGGTGAGGCTCGACCTCGGAGAGGATCTGGCTCTTCGGTCGAGCACCGACGATCCGGCTCTGCGCCTCACCGTCCTTGAACAGCAACAGGGTCGGGATGCTCATGACCTGGAACCGCTGCGCCGTTCGCGGGTTGTCATCGACGTTGACCTTGGCGACGCGCAAGGTCCCCTTCTTGTCGTCGGCGATCTCCTCGAGCACGGGCGCCACCATCTTGCAGGGTCCGCACCACTCCGCCCAGAAGTCCACGAGGACGGGTATGTCGGCGAGCGTCACCTGCTCGTCGAAGGTGTCGTCACTCACCGTGATGATGTTGTCGGCCATTGCCATCTCCTCTATGTCAGGTCGTGTTGCAATCTGGCGAGGTAGCGCTCGGCGTCGATCGCCGCCATGCAGCCCGAGCCCGCAGCCGTGATGGCCTGGCGGTACTCATGGTCTTGTACGTCACCACATGCGAAAACACCGGGAAGGCCCGTTTTCGTCCCACCTACCGTGAGCAGGTATCCGTTGGCGTCCATCTCGAGCTGCCCAGCGAACAGCGCCGTGTTCGGAGCGTGGCCGATGGCCACGAAGACACCTTCCACCGCCAGGTCACGCTCCTGCCCGGTGTTGACGTCCTTGATGCGGACACCGTCGACACGCTCGTTGCCGAGGACGTCGACGACGGTCGAATCCCAGATGAAGTCGATCTTCTCGTTGCGGAACGCCCGGTCCTGCATGATCCGCGACGCTCGCAGCTCCTTGCGGCGGTGGAGCACGGAGACGGACTTGCCGAACTTCGTGAGGAAGAGGGCCTCCTCCAGCGCCGAGTCCCCGCCACCGACCACGGCAATCGGCTTGTCGCGAAAGAAGAAGCCGTCGCAGGTGGCACACGTGGACACACCGTGGCCGATGAGCCGCGTTTCGTTCGGAACGCCGAGCAGCAGCGAGCGGGCGCCGGTCGCAATGATGAGGGCCTTCGTGCGCACGGACGGCTCACCCTCGTCGTCGCCGGCCCAGATCTCGATGGGTGACGCCGACAGGTCCACCCGCGAAGCTTTCTCGACGGCAAGGTCGGCACCGAAACGCTCAGCTTGGGCGCGCATCTCGGCCATGAGGGCCGGCCCCATGACACCTTCGGCAAAGCCTGGAAAGTTCTCGACCTCCGTCGTCAGCATCAACTGGCCGCCCGGCTGGTCGCTTGTCGAGGAGGGCTCGCCTTCGAGGACGAGTGGGTTGAGATCGGCGCGGGCTGCATAGATGGCGGCCGTCAGACCTGCCGGGCCGGACCCGAGGACGACAACGTCGCGGACGCTTCCTGTTCTCATGACTTCCTTTTTCGGTTCACGTGCTGGTGCCGTGGCCAGCTGGGGCGCTACGAGCGCGGATGGCGCATCCGCGACAAGAACAGCCCGAGGCCCGAGAAGATTCCGCCGATTACGAGGTAGCTTGCCCACACGCGCCGGTGGAAGAGGTAGTTGTCGAGTATCCGGACGGCGCCGGCGGCCACGAGGACGGCCAGCAGCGCCCCGATGGAGACTGCCAGCAGGCCGAAGATGGCATAGCGGACGGCACGGAGCACGGGAGTGACCGTGCGATCGCGCACGAGCGAGACGGCCTCTTCCACTTTGGCGGTGGCAAGCGACGCCCAGTCGTTGCCGGGGGGAACGCTTCTGTCCTTCGCTCCACCAACTCCGTCGTCGGAAGACATGACGGGCAGGCTACTGCGGAGCCGACACGCGGTCGTGCACCGGCGAGTGGTCGTCTTGCGGCGGCGCTGTCACTTAAGCTTGAAGCAGACGCCGATGCCGCCGGCGCCCGAGTGGGTGCCGATGACGGGGCCGATGTAGCTCAGCCAGATCTGGTCGCGAGGCAGGACACCGGTGAGCATGTCGACGAAGCTGTTCACGTCGGCGGCCGCCGCGTGCACGACGGCGAGCTGTTCGACCTCGCCGGCGCTCTTCACCTTGTCCGCCAGATACTCGAGGGAACGGGAACGGGTGCGTTGGCGGGACTCGGCCTCGACGAGGCCATGGCGGACCTCGATGACGGGTTTGATGGCGAGCAGCGATCCGAAGAAGGCTTGCGCGCTCCCAATGCGGCCGCCCTTCCGGAGGTTGTCGAGGGTGTCGAGCGCCCCGTACACCCGTATGCGCTCGAGGTCGGCCGTGGTGGCGTCGGCGATCTCCTCGAGGCCGGCACCACCGGAGGCCGCCCCGGCGGCGGCGAGGGCGAGCAGGCCCTCCCCCATGGTCACCGACAGCGAGTCGATGACGCGTACGGGGATGCGATCCTTCACCTCGGCGGCGCCGGCGACGGCCGCCTGGTGTGTGGCCGAGAGCTTGGAGGAGATCGTGATGCAGACGACGCCGTCACATCCCTCGTCGGCGGCGGCCAGATAGGCGTTCACGAATGCGCCGGGTGATGGGGCCGAGGTCTCCGGCAGGCTGGAGCTTTTGGCACATTGTTGCCAAAACATCTCGGGAGACCACGTCTTCGTCGTCTCGGGTCCGATGTCGCCGAGCCGTACGTCGAGATCGACGATGGCGATGCCGTGCTGTTTCGCTACGGAGGCATCGAGGTCTGTGGCACTGTCAGTGACGACTCGGATCGTGGCCATGTGCTTCCCTCCTGACGCCGGGGCGCCGCTTCTGTGCAGTCTGCCAGCCTGAGACCGTACCCGCGAGGCCGGCTGCGGCGCCGTAGGTCACGACGCCGGCGAGGACCCCGACGATGACCTCGAACAGGAGTCCCGCCTCGCTCGAGGAGGACGTGGCGGCCGTCACGACTGCGACGGCCGCCGCCATCGTCGCGCTGAGGGCGAGGGAGCGAGCGATGAATCGGGCGACCTGGCGGCCGCCGAGGCCGCCCATGCGGGCCCGCACGACCACGAGGGCGGCAACGGCAGCCGCGCTGTAGGCGATCGAAAGAGAAAGCGAGAGACCGCGGGCGCCGAGATGTCGTGTCAGCACGACCGCCAACACAATGTTGACCGAATTCTCGAACAGGTAGAGGAAGAAGGCCGACCTCGTGTCGCGCATCGCCTGCAGGGCGCTGATGCACAACAGATAGACGGAGTACCCGGGGAGACCCACGGCGAGCAGCGCCAGCAGTTGACCGGTCTGCTGAGCGTTGGCGGACCCGAAATCCCCGTGCCGAAGGAGCAGGGCGATGAGCGGCCCCGCAAGGAGGAGGTACCCGGCGGTCGACGGCAGGATGCCGGCCATCATCCGACGCAGCCCGAGGCCGAATTGATGGGCCATCTCGGGTAGGTCGTGGATGCTGAAGCGGTACGCCAGCTCCGGGATGACGGCGCTCATGACGGAGACGGCGATCATGCCGAAGGGAAGCTGGAAGAACTGATAGGCGTACGTGTAATCGGTCACGCTGGCGTGGCCGAGCCCGACGGCGATGGCGAGGACGACGAAGACGGCCACCTGATTGGCGAGGACGAAGCCGAAGGTCCAGCTGGAGAGCGAGAGGATCTCTCTGACGGCGGGATCTCGCGGGCTCCAGACAAAGCGCAGCTGAAGTCCGGATCGCATCGTCGCCGGCAAGAGGGCGAGCGCCTGTACGAGCACGCCGGCGCTCGTGCCGAGCCCGAGAAGCAAGAGGACGCCATGATCCTGCTGCACGTGGGCGAGAGTCGGGTGACGCCCGACGACATGGGCGAATTCCAGCAGGACGGCGATGGCCACGACGTTGTTGATGACCGCCACGTAGGCCACGAGGACGAAGCGCCGCATCGTGTTCAGCACGGCTCCCATCAAGCTGATCGTCCCGTACCCGAGGAGCTGAATGGCGAAGAGGCGCAAGAGATCCGTGGCGACCTGACGCTCGGCCGCCAGGCCTGGTGTGTGCGCCCCGACGGAGTAGAGGTCGATGACGAGCGGCGCCACGAGGAGGAACACGACCGTGGCACCGAAGAGGACGACCCCAGAGAGCGAGACGACCGCAGAGATCGACTCCTCGGCCTCCTGGCGGGGCCGCGACGCCAGACGGTGAACGAACTGGGGGACGAAGGTTGCCGAGAGGACGCCGCCGAGCACGAGGTCGTGCACGATGTTGGGCGTGTTGTTGGCGAGGTTGAAGGCGTCCGACAGTTGGTTGCCGCCGAGCGCATACGCGGCGACGAGGAGGCGCAGGAGGCCCGTGAGGCGCGAGAGCAGGGTGCCCCCGGCCATGAGGGCCGTGACGCGGCCGAGCCCAGAACCGTCCTCGAAGCCGGCTGAGGGACTCTCGGGCTCGCCTTCGCCGCCGGGGAGGCTCACGCGCCAGAGCTGCTGCCGGGGATGACGCCGGCCGCCAGGGCAGCTCCCCGCAGTTTGTGCTTCTTTCGCCGTTTCGTGAGGATCGAGCGCAGCCACCACACGACGAGGAAGGCCGCCGCTCCGATGGACAGGGCCACGGCGACGCCCGAGATGGCCGTCGAACGGATGGTCATGGAGCCGCTCTGGATGGTGAAGCCGCTCGTGGTGGCGAGCGTGAGCTGGAGCGAGAAGTCACCCGTCGTCCTGGCGCTCAACAGGATCGGGACGATGTTCGTCCGCGGGTAGATCATGACACGCCAGGTATCGCCTTTCGGGAACCCGAGCCCGGGGCAGGCGGCGCTCAATACGGCCATGAACGGCGTGCGCGAATTCGAGACGATGGAGATGGGGACCTTCGCCTGCAGTGACGTCACGGTGATCGTGCGCCCGAAGGGCAGGCTGACGAGCCCGGCGAGGGAGTCGGCTTGCCGAATCAGCGGATCCAGATATCCGTAGCGCTCGGAGAGCGACTCGCCGGAGCCTTCGGCCATGAGGACGAGATCGCTGAGGGGAACCTTGCCGCGAGGGTGAGTCGAATCCGGCAACACAGAAGCGAGGGCTGCCACGCTGGCAAGGGCGGCGTTGATCGTGGTGGCCGGCAGCAGCGCAGCTGGTGACGGCGCCACGTTTCTCAGCTGGCGCTTCGGGGGTGAGGTGTTGCTGGAGTCGGGTGGAACCGTGTCGAATGCTTCGGTGAGCGTCTGAGCGTGCACGATCGAGCTGCTCGACAAGCCCGTCAGGATGGCCTGCAGGAAGGCGGCGTTGAGCGGTACGCCGAGAGGGGACTCGAGCGCCACGGCTTGCTGAGCTCCGGTGTTGTCGAAGTACTGGATCGAGAGGTCGGCGAGCATGTCCTGGGCCTTCAATGCCGCTGGGGCGGTGCTGGCGAGGTCTTCGTCGAGTCCCGGGTCAGAGGCCATCGCCTCGACGGCCGACCCAGGAATGAGGAAGGGAGCCGTCGGAGTCCACTGCGAGTAGGTGGCCGAGAGCGGTTGCACGCTGGAGCTCGGCAGGATGAGCCGGTTGATCCCCGACTGCGTCAACAGGGCGAGGGCCGCAGCGTTGAGCGGCCCGTTCACGGCGTAGTCATGGGCGTCGTAGCCGAACTCCGGCTGGAGGATCTGGCGGGCGCGTGCCAACTGCTCGCTCAGAGCCGATGAGAGGCCGGAAGCGACGACGGCGTCGGGGTCGACCGGTACGAACGTGCCGGGGAGGATGTCTGCTTGTGCCGCCTGACCGGCGATGGTGCGAAGCGCCTCCAGCGCCGCCTGGGAGGCAAGGTCGGGTCGGTTCTCGAGCGATTCGATGAACTGAGGGAAGATGTCGAGCGAGACGGCGGCGTTCGGGGCTGCTTCGAGGGCCGAGTCAATGGACTCCAGCTCGTTCAAGTCGCCGCTGTCACGCTGCCCGACGCCCGCTGCTGAGATGGCCGTCGAAGCGCCGAGGGGAAGCACCCAGGCGAAGTGGAGCGGATGGGTGCCGGGGCGATCCACTTCCGATGGCGGGGTCACGATCAGGAACGTCGTGAAGCTGGCGACCGGGCCGACGCCGTTCTCCAGCAGCGACACCTGCAGGGGGTAGACGCCGCCGCACGTAGGCGGCGCGCAGTCGAAGATGGAAAGGGTGACACCGCCGGTGCCGGTGTGTGGGTTGCCGGGCAGATCCGGTGCCGTCACGGGCAGGCGGAGCGTCAAGTCGCTACCGGGCGTCCAGTCCAGGCTCCTCAGGTCGAGGGGGATGACGCCGGGATTCCCGAGCGGCGTGAGGAGGCTCGGTAACGACCCGGAAAGGGTCTGGCGGAAGTTGTAGCGGTCGACGATGGCCGAATAGAGCGTGACCTCGATGGAGAGGCGACTGGCCGGCAAGGCCGAGTCGATGCCGACTCGGAGGCTGACGCCGTTCTGACTCGAGATGAAGGCCGGTGATTGCGATTGCAGCGTCAAGGCGCTCTTGGCGGCTGCAGGGGCCGCCGCTGCCGGAGGAGCGCCAGGGCCTGCGACGCAGAGCAGGGCGCTCGCGAGCACCGCCGCCGCCGTGCTCGCGACGGCGCCGGCGCGTGGGGAGCCGTGCAGGAAGGGCGCGCGCACGATGACTCAGCGTACTGGCCGACGGGTCCTCCCTCCTGCCGCGGTACCGTCATGCGATGACCGTCTTGCTGGGCCGGCACGACGCCTTCAGCCATCACGACACCGGACGCCACCATCCCGAGCGGGCCGACCGGCTCAACGCCGTGTTCGAGGGCATCGCTGCCTCCGGTGTTGCAGAGGCGCTGACAGATTTCGAGCCGCGCCAGGCGACTCGCGACGAGCTGACCGCGGTGCACCAAGCCGCCTACGTGGACGCCCTCGGCGACTTCTGCGCCGAGGGCGGTGGCATGATCGACGCCGATACGAGTGCCTCGGAGGCGTCCTATGAAGCGGCTCTGCGCGCGGCCGGCGCCGGACTCGACGCCATCGCCCGCCTGCGGGCGGGCGAGGCCGACTCGGCCTTCCTGGCCGTGAGGCCGCCCGGGCATCACGCCTTGTCGGCGCGGGCGATGGGCTTCTGCCTGTTCAACAACGTCGCCGTCGCCGCCTCCTCCCTGGCGGCCGGTGGCGAGCGGGTCCTCATCATCGACTTCGACGCCCACCACGGCAACGGGACGCAGGACATCTTTTACGACGACCCTGACGTGTGTTACGTGTCCATGCACCAGTACCCCTTCTATCCCGGCACCGGTGCCCTCCGCGAGATGGGCCGCGGGCCGGGACTCGGCACGACCGTCAACCTGCCGATGCCGGAAGGGACCGGTGGCGACGTCTACCGGGCGGCCTTCGATGCCGTCATCGAGCCGGTGGCCGAGCGCTTCGCCCCGGCTTGGGTCCTCATCTCGGCGGGCTTCGACGGCCACCGGGACGATCCCCTCACCGACCTCGGCCTCACGGCCGGTGACTTCTCTGACCTGACGTCGCGCTCGCTGCGGCTGGCGCCGGCCGGGCGCCGCATCGTCTTCTTGGAAGGCGGCTACGACCTCGATGCCCTGGCAGCCTCCTCGGCTGCCTGTGTCGCCGCCCTCGCCGGCGAGACCTTGCGACCCGAGCCGCCGTCCGGCGCCGGCTCGGCGGGGGCGCACGCCCTCGAGGTCGTGGCGGCGGCACGGCGCCTTCATCTCGACGAACCGTCCGAGTGACGCCCGAAGGCCAGCTACCCTCGCCGACCGTGGTTCCAGAGCGTCTCCGGCCCGTTCTGGGGGCGACGGTTCCTGTCGCCGAGCGTTTCACCGCTGCCGGCAAGTCGATCTACCTCGTCGGCGGAACGGTGCGCGACGCCATCGCCGGCCGCCCCGGGGGCGCCACCGGGGATGACTCGGTTGATATCGACCTCACGACCGACGCCCTTCCCGACGAGATCGAGGAGCTCGTGGCAGGGCTGGCGGAGACGACCTGGACGCAGGGAAAGCGCTTCGGCACGATCGGGATGCGCTACGGCGGCCGCCAGTTCGAGATCACGACACACCGGGCGGAGGCTTACGATCCCGACTCGAGGAACCCTTCGGTCAGCTTCGGTGACGACATCGTGGTCGACCTCTCGCGGCGTGACTTCACGGTGAACGCCATGGCCTTGCGCCTGCCCGATCTGGAGCTCTTCGATCCCCACGGTGGTCTGCAGGACCTTGCCGCCAAGCGCTTGCGCACGCCGCTCGACCCGGAGACGTCCTTCAGCGACGACCCGCTCCGGATGCTGCGCGCCGCCCGCTTCCTCGCCGGCTACGAGCTGGAGCCGGACGTCGCCTTGGTGAGGGCGGTGGCCGCCATGACCGAGCGCCTGTCCATCGTGTCGGCCGAGCGCATCCGCGACGAGCTCGACAAGCTCATCACCCTGCCGGCCCCCGCTGCCGGGCTGTGGTTCATCGTGTCCACCGGCTTGGCGGCGAGGTTCCTCCCCGAGCTGCCGGCCCTCTCCCTGGAGCAGGACCCCGTGCACCGGCACAAGGACGTGCTCTCGCACACGATCGCCGTCGTGTCGAAGACGCGGCCGGACAAGGTGCTGCGCCTGGCCGCCCTCTTCCACGACGTCGGCAAGCCGAGGACGCGCGCCGTCGGACCCGATGGCGTTTCGTTCCACCATCACGATGTCGTGGGCGCCCGCATGACACGGGAGCGCATGAAGGCGTTGCGGTATTCCTCCGAGGAGATCGACGAGGTCTGCCACCTCGTCGAGCTGCACCTCCGCTTCCACACCTACCAGCTCGGCTGGACCGACAGCGCGGTTCGCCGGTATGCCCGCGATGCCGGAGACCAGCTGCAGCGCCTCAACGAGCTCACCCGGGCGGACTGCACGACTCGCAACGCGGCACGGGCACGCGCCCTTGGTGCACGGATGGACGAGCTCGAGGCGCGCCTGGCGGAGATCCGCCAGAAGGAGGAGCTGGACGCCCTTCGCCCCGAGCTCGACGGTGTCGAGGTCATGTCCGTCCTCGGAATCGGGCCCGGGCGCCTCGTCGGCGAGGCGCTCGCCTTCTTGATGGAGATACGACTCGACGAAGGGCTCGTCGGAGCCGAGGAGGCGAGGCGCCGCCTGCGCGCTTGGTACGCGGCGCGTCCTCCCGCTCCGGACGGCACCGAGCGCAAGCACCGATAACCCCCTGCGGTGGGCCTGCGATGAGTAGTGTCGCAAACGGTCTCGTGGCCGAGGCGTACCCACCAGGAGGACGGGCTTCGATGATCTCACCGATGCCAGGAGGCGGTCCGGAGGACCGCGTCCGCATCGAGGCCCTCGTGGAGCATGCCTTCGACGCCATCATCGTCACGGATGCCTTCGGTGTCGTCACCTACGCGTCTCCCGCCGTGCGAACGAGCCTCGGGTACGAGCCAGGAGAGCTGGTCGGGCGGCGGCATGCCGAGCTCTTCCCGACCGACGAGATCGACTCCACCCTTGCCTCCCTCAAGCACCTCCGCGAGACACCAGGGGCCGTGACACCGGTGAGCTTCCGCAACCGGCACGCCGACGGCTCCCTCCGCTCGTTTCGGGGAGTGGCCCACAATCTCTTGCACGTTCCCGGCGTCGCCGGGGTCGTCATCAACGCCACCGACGTCACCGAGCACCTGAAGGCAGAGCAGGCGTTGCGGGAGATGGCCGCCGCCATCGAGTCCTCGTCCGACGCCATCTTCGGCACCACCCTCGAAGGGGACATCACGAGCTGGAACGCCGCCGCCGCGGCGCTCACCGGCTATTCGTGCGACGCTGCCATCGGGTCGCCCCTCTCCTTGCTCTTCCAGACCGATCGCACGGCCGAGGCGGCGGCGATCATCGCCCGAGTGCGTGAAGGCGAGGCGGTGCGCGGGCACGCCACCCTGTGGAAGCGCCAAGACGGCTCGAGCGTGCACGTCTCCTGCACGGCTTCGTCGGTCCGCAACGAACGAGGGATCGTGAGCGGGATGTCCATGGTCGTGCAGGACATCACGGAACGCCGCCTCGCGGCTGACGCCCTCCGCCATGCCACCTTGCACGACCCGCTCACGCACCTGCCCAACCGGGACCTCCTGATGGACCGCTTGCGAACCGCCTTGGCGCAGTCGCAGCGGCACGGCAAGCGCGTCGCCGTGCTCATCGTGGATCTCGACGGCTTCAAGGATGTCAACGACTCCCTCGGGCATGCCGCCGGCGACCTCGTGCTCGCCGAGATGGCGAGCCGACTGGCCGGAGCGGTGCGGGTGGGCGACACGGTCGCCCGATTCGGCGGGGACGAGCTCGTCATCGTTCGAGAGACGGCCGACGAGGAGGAGACGAGCCGGTTCGCCGTCCGCGTGCTCGACTGCATGACCGAGCCGATGGAGATCGAGCGCACCTCCGAGCTCTTCGTGTCCGCCTGCATCGGCGCCGCCATCTCGCGCCGGGGGACCTCGGCGGAGGATCTCGTGCGCGAGGCGGACGCCGCCCTTCACCGCGCGAAGGATCGCGGACGCTCCGCCATCGAGTTCTTCGACGAGGATCTACGTTCGCGGGCTCGTTCCCGGGTGGACCTCGGCGCCGCCCTCCGGCGGGCGCTGGAGCGCGGCGAGCTCTTCCTCGTCCATCAGCCCGTGGTTGCCCTCGGCAACGTCACCTTGCGAGGCTCGGAGGCCCTCATCCGTTGGGCGCATCCCGACCGGGGCGTCATCTCCCCTCTCGACTTCATCCCGTTGGCCGAGGAGACCGGGCTCATCGTGCCCGTGGGGGAATGGGTGCTCTCCGAGGCGCTCCGGCAGATCTCGAAGTGGCGGCGTCAGTACTCCCTGCAGGGTGACTACTCCGTCTCCGTCAACCTCTCGGCCCGCCAGCTCGCCTCCCCCGACCTCGTCGCTGCCGTCGCGGGTGCCCTCGCCACGTCGGCGGTCCCGCCGAGTTCGGTCTACCTCGAGATCACCGAGACGACGCTGCTGTCACAGGTCGCCTCGAACCTCGACACGCTCCGCCTGCTGCGCGATCTCGGCGTGCATCTCACGGTGGACGACTTCGGCACCGGCTACTCCTCGCTCAGCTACCTGCGCCAGCTGCCGATCGACTCGCTCAAGATCGACCGTTCCTTCATCGACGGGCTCGGCGTCGACTCCCACGACACCGCCATCGTGGAAGCCGTCATCGGCCTTGCCAAGGTGCTCGCCCTCGACGTCGTGGCAGAAGGCGTCGAGACGCGCATGCAGTTGGAGCTGTTGCGGGAGATGGGTTGCCGGACGGGACAGGGTTTCTTGTTCTCGCAGCCGCTCGACACCGCTGAGATGGAGCGGTTCCTCACGGCCACATCTGCTACCGCCGGGCGACTTGCCGCCGTGCGGTAGCGAGCCGCCGCGCCGGCTCAGTCGCCGAGGGCGAACTCCTCGACGAGGCGGTGGGCCTCGTCGTCGTGGAACTGCACCGGAGGCGACTTCATGAAGTAGGCCGACGGACCGATGAGGGGACCGCCGATGCCCCGGTCGAGCCCGATGCGCGCACACCGGAGGGCGTCGATGATGACGCCTGCTGAGTTCGGCGAGTCCCAGACCTCGAGCTTGAGCTCCAAGTTGAGCGGGACGTCCCCGAAGTTGCGGCCCTCCATCCGGATGTAGGCCCACTTGCGGTCTTCCAGCCAGGGCACGTGGTCGGACGGTCCGATGTGGATGTCGTCCTCGCCGAGGGCGCGGTCCAACTGGCTCGTGACGGCTTGGGTCTTCGAGATCTTCTTCGACTCGAGGCGCTCGCGCTCCAACATGTTGCGGAAGTCCATGTTGCCGCCGACGTTGAGCTGGTAGGTGCGGTCCAAGACCAGCCCGCGGTCCTCGAACAGCCGAGTGAGCACCCGGTGGACGATGGTCGATCCGACCTGGCTCTTGATGTCGTCACCGATGATGGGCAGCCCGGCGTCCTCGAAGCGCTTGGCCCACTGCGGGTTGCTGGCGATGAAGACGGGAATGGCGTTCACGAAGGCGACACCGGCCTCGAGGGCGGCGCTGGCGTAGTGCTTCTGTGCCTCGTCCGAGCCGACCGGCAGGTAGGCGACGAGGACCTCGGCGCCGCTCGAGCGCAACACCTCGGCGACGTCCACCGGAGCCGCCGGCGATTCCTCGATGACCTGGCGGTAGTAGCGACCGAGGCCGTCGAATGTCGGCCCGCGCTCCACGGTGACTCCGAGCGAGGGAACGTCGGCGAAGCGAACGGTGTTGTTCCGGCTTGCCCAGATCGCCTTGCTGAGGTCGAGCCCCACCTTGGCGGCGTCCACGTCGAAGGCAGCCACGACCTCGGTGTCGCCGACGTGATAGCCACCGAGCTCGACGTGCATGAGACCCGGCACGCTCTCGGTTGGATCTGCGTTGCGGTAGTACTCGATCCCCTGCAACAGCGCGCTGGCACAGTTGCCGACGCCGGCGATGGCGACCTTGATCGTCTTGTTGGACATTCCTCGTTCCTTTGACTCGTGAAGAGGCGAAGCGCTCTTGTTGTGGCTGGCGTTCAGTGTGTCGCTGGGTGTGTTGTCGTTCGGTTCTCGCTGATGGTTCGGGTTCGGTTCATGACACCTCGGCCGCCGGTTCCTGCTGCTCCCCGACGCCGTCGGGTCGTGCCGCCCGTTCTGCGGTGATGAGGTGATCGATCCAGTCCAGCTCGAAGGCGATAGTGGCACTCGAATGCTCGACGAGGGATCGCTCGAAGCGGTCGAGGGGGCGTGGCGGCGAGTCGGCCGAACGGACGATGGCGACACGCCGGTCCTCCAGCTGGCGACGGCGCCGCTCCAGCAACCGCAGTCGAGCCTCCGGCGCCAGATGGCGGGCGAAAGCCCAGCGGAGCGCAAAAGCCTTGCCGTCCTTGCCGTCGCTGCTGTCGGCGCCGTCGTCGCCGAGGAGACGCTCGAAGAGCTCCTCACCACTCGGCGTCAGCTCGTAGACCTTCCGAGTCCTCGACGTGGCGGTCGTCCGAGTTGGGCGGGTGACAGCGGAGCTGCGCGCCGCCAAGCGGGCGCGGAAGGCGGCGCGCTCTCCTGCCATGGAGCCGGTGAACGCTACGACCTCGGCCGGTGGAGCTTCCGGTGCCGCCGTCAACTCCCGCACGGCGCCGTCGTGTTCCAGACGAGCGAGGGCCGGGTAGAGCGAACCGAAGGAGAGGCTCGAGAGCAGTCCGAAATCGCTGCGGAGTCGTTTGCGCAGGTCATAGCCGTGCATCGGCTGCCGCTTCAAAAGACCGAGTATCGCCATCTCCAGCACGCCGCTGACTATAACACGGCCGACATATCGTGTCGATATGTCGGGATGACGATTCTGTGGATTCGCCCACAAAGCCCGGGGCGGCCGGCCCTCTACGCTTGTGCGCCATGCCCGAGCTCGTCCAACCGCCGGGGAGCGGTGGGACGTCCAACCCGGGCTGGTACCCGGATCCGTGGGGGCGCTCAGCGTGGCGTTGGTGGGACGGCTGGAGCTGGACCGGCTGGATCTCGCCTCCGGAGGGCGTCGGGCCGGGCGTCGTGCGGCGGCTCGTCGTGGAACCCACTCCCTTCCCGCCGGCACCGCCCGAGGCACCCGGTCGCGAGCGGCTGCCGGGCGGTGCGCCCGCCGGCGTCGGCCCGCTCGAAACGGCGGGGCGGGAGATGACCCCCTTCTCGTCCGGGATGGCGGCCCCGCACGGCGGGGTCGGCCCGGTGCCATCGATGGGGAGCGGGATCCGGCCCTCGGGGCCGCCACGGCCGGTGCCGCCAGCCGGCCGCCGCCGCCTCGTCGTCGAGCTCCTGATCGTGCTCGCCGTCTTTCCGCTGCCCTATGTGATCTCGGCCCTGCAGGCACTCGTCGCCTATCTACTCGGGGAGGGTGCCGGCAAGCGCATCCCGGTGTTGTTCCCCGGGCACATGGGAGCCGGGTTTCCCTTCGTGCTCGTCGAGGTGTTGCTGCCGCTGGCCGCCGGCGCTCTCGTGCTCTACCTGCTCTCGCTGCCGGGCGGCGACGGCGGCCCGGCAGCCATCGGGCTCGATCGCCAGCAGGTGCGGGCCGATCTCGCCTTGCTGCTGCCGGTGTTCGCACTGTGTGACCTCATCCCGATCGTCGGCGGCAGCTTGGCGTTGCACGCCCTCGGCGTCCACAACCCGTCTCCGGCGACGGGAGGTGTGCCTGCGTATTACGGCGTCGCCTATGTGGCCATGGCCGTGGTGGCCGGCGTCGTCGAGGAGCTCGTCGTGCTCGGCTACCTCGTGCGGCGACTCGAGCAGCTGGGGCTGAGACCGCTCTGGGTCGTGGTGCTCGCCGTGGCGGTGCGCGGCTCCTATCACCTCTACTACGGGTGGGGGGTCGTTCCTCTTCTCCTCTGGGCCACCGCGAGTGTCCTGCTCTACCGCCGGTACCGCCGCCTCGCCCCGTTCATCGTCGTGCATGCGCTCTGGGACTCCGGGATCTTCCTCAGCGGGCACTTCCTCGCAGCAGAGGTCCTCATCCTCACGCCGCTCACGATCGCCTTCACGGCGACGTGGTGGCGCTACCTGCCGGCGCGGGCGGAGCGATCCGGGCGGTGAACAGAGGCCCCCACGCAGCCGCGGCATTAACCTGTTGTGCGATGGCAGACGTCGGCAGCGGGTCACAGAGCTTCTGGGGAGCGGGCGGCCCGCCGAACCCCGGACGCATCGAGTACCGGCTCATGCGGGAATCTGTCGTCAGCCAGTACCGTCGCGGCCGGCTCGGACGCCTCGACGTCTGCGACGCCCAGCCCGAGCTCTTACGTGTGGCACGTAACCTCGGCCGCGAGACGGCGACGGAATGCCCGATCTGCGAGGAGGCGAAGCTCGTCCACGTCTCCTTCGCGTTCGGTCCGCGGCTGCCCTCCAGCGGCCGGGCGCTGGCGCCGGGCGAGATCACGAAGCTGACCCGTAACAGCGCAGAGCTCGCCTGCTATGTGGTCGAGGTCTGCATCGAGTGCTGCTGGAACCACCTGCTGCGGATGTTCACCGTGGGCGGCGCGGGCGGCACCCGGATTCGAGGCTGACCGCTCGAGCGACCGAGTGCCTCGGGCGGCGGCGCAGGAGCCGCCGAAGAAGCGAGACAGGCAGGACAAGCGACACAGAGCAGCACAGAACAGAGCCCCACGACGCCGCCGGCAGCCATGAGGCGCTGGACGGAAGGGAGAGCAACATGACTGAGCACGTCACCGTTCCGTGGGTACGGAGCAGGAAACGCCGCCAGGGCGCCGAACCCCTCGTGATGATCACGGCCTACGACGAGCCGTTCGCCCGCCTCGTCGACGCCGCCGGCGTCGACCTCATCCTCGTCGGCGACACGCTGGCCGAACTTGTCCTCGGTTATGAAGACACCTTGAGCGTCGGCGTCGAGCAGATGGTCCACCACATCGGAGCCGTGGCTCGAGCCCGCCCGCACGCCCTCGTCATCGGGGACCTCCCGTGGATGAGCTATCACACGGAGGTCTTCGAGGCCGTGCGCAACGCCGCCAAGCTCGTTCGCGCCGGCGCCGGCGCCGTCAAGCTGGAGGGCGGCCGGCGGCGCCTTCCTGTCGTGCGGGCCATCCTCGATGCCGAGATCCCGGTGATGGCCCACCTCGGCCTCACGCCGCAGTCGGTCCACGCAATGGGCGGTTACAAAGTGCAGGGTCGCCAAGTCTCGGCTGCCGAGGAGCTCGTGGGCGACGCCAGCGCCCTGGCGGAGGCGGGGTGTTTTGCGATCGTGCTCGAAGGCGTCCCCGACGTGCTCGCCGAGCGGATCACCGCAGAGGTGGACGTCCCGACGATCGGCATCGGAGCCGGCAGCGGCTGCGACGGACAGGTCCTCGTCCTGCACGACGTCCTCGGTCTCTCGAAGGGCATCGCTCCCAAGTTCGTGCGCCGCTACGCCGACCTCGCGACGATCGTCACAGCGGCCGTCTCGCAGTATGCCGCCGAGGTCCGCAGCGGGGCCTTCCCGTCTGACACCGAGTCCTACCACGGCTCGAGCGAGCTACGGGAGGCCCTCACGGTGCCGTCGTAGGGTCGTGACACACCCTGCGCCCATACTTGGCGAGTGCACGTCGTCGGAACCGTACGGGGCGTCCCCCTGCCGGAGGCAGGCAAGGCGTGGGCTACCATGACCAACGTCCTATCTGCCCCTGCCCCGGTCGCACCGGGGCCCCGAGCGCACGGCGCCGGGTCCGGAGGAGGTGCGTGCCGCAATGCGGCCCTATGAAGTCATGGTCATTTTCGATGTCGACCTCGAAGAGGGCGACATCCGCCAACGTGTCGAGCGTGTCCACGAGCTCGTGCGGTCGAAGGGTGGGACTCCAGGAAGCGTCAGCCACTGGGGCCGTCGCACCTTCGCCTACGAGATCAAGCACCGCTCCGAGGGGTACTACCTCGTCCTCGAGGCGACGGCCGAACCGGCCGCCATGGCCGAGGTGGACCGTTATCTGGCCCTCGAGGACGCCGTCCTCCGCCACAAGGTCATCCGGCAACCGGACGACGTCGCCGGCAGAGCGGCATCGCACGGGCGCAAGCGCTCGTCGCCGCCCCGGACAACGGCACCGTCTCCGGCGCCAACCGGCGCAGGGCGCTCCGGCACCCGCTCGGATGTCACCGCCGGCAGCACGGCGGCTGCGACGACAGCGCCGATCGCGGCAGAGGCCGCCGAGACCCCTGGCCCAGCCACCGGTGCGCCCGGCGACGAGACCCCGGCCAGCTGAGCGACATGACGACACAGGAGAATTGAGAGATGTCCAACGGGAACACCATCGTGCTCGTCGGGAACGTCACGCGCGATCCCGAACTTCGTTTCACACCGAGCGGGCAGCCGACGACGACCTTCGGCCTCGCCGTCAACCGGCGCTGGCAGAACCGCCAGACCCAGGAGTGGGAGGAGGCGACGTCCTTTTTCGACGTCGTGTGCTGGCGCGAGCTCGCCGAGAACGCCAGCGAGAGCCTGCGGCGAGGAGCCCGCGTCATCGTGACCGGCCGCCTCGAGCAGCGGAGTTGGGAGACGGCCGACAACGAGAAGCGCTCGAAGGTCGAGGTCGTCGCTGACGAGCTCGGTCCGAGCCTTCGTTGGGCGAGCGCCGTCGTGACGAAGAACGAGCGGAAAGGCCCGGGCGAGGGCGGCGGCGGTCGCTCGTCGGCTCCACCGGCCCGCTCGTCAGCACCTGAGCCGGAAGCACCGTATGCGAGTTATGACGAGGAGCCGTTCTGATGGCACGCAACAACGACCGCGATCGCGGCACGCGTCGGGCGCCGAAGGAGACTGCCCGCCGCGGGAAGAAGAAGGTCTGCATCTTCTGCAAAGAGCACATCGCCTGGGTCGACTACAAGGAGATCGGGCTGCTGCGCAAGTTCATGTCGGACCGGGGGAAGATCCGGGCTCGCCGTGTTTCCGGCAACTGCGCACAGCACCAGCGCGATGTCGCCCTCGCCATCAAGACCGCCCGCGAGCTGGCACGGCTGCCCTACACGCAGCGCACGACGAGCGACCGGCCCTCGCCGAGAGGCCCGGGCCGCGGCGGTCGGGGCGCTCCGGCTCCGGACGTTCCCGGCGCCCCGGAGGCAGATGACGCCGCCACCCTCGACGGCGAGCTGCCCGACGAGGATCTGCTCGACGAGCTCGTCTCGGTGCCGAGCGCGGAGGACGAGTGATGAAGCTGGTCCTCCGATCTGACGTGAACGGCCTCGGCAAGCGGGGCGACGTCATCGACGTTGCCGACGGCTATGCCCGCAACCATCTCATCCCGGGCGGCCAAGCCATCCCGGCAACGCCGCGGATCGAGCAGCAGGCAAAGTCCATGCGCCGTTCCCGCGACGTCAAGGACGCCCGCGACCGGGAAGGCGCCGAGACCGTCGCCCGCAAGCTCGTGCCGATGGTCATCAAGATCCCGGCGCGTGCTGGCGCCGAGGGCCGTCTCTTCGGGTCAGTCACGACACAAGACGTCGTCGAGGCCGTTCATCAGCAGGCGGGCGTGACCCTGGACCGTCGCCGCCTCACCACGGAGGAGGCAATCCGCTCGATCGGGGTGCACGAGGTGGCTGTCCGACTCCATCCCGAGGTCGAGTTCCGCGTCACCGTCGAGGTCGTCCCGGCGGGCTGAGAACCAATGGCCGGCATGGACTCACTCCGTGTTGCGCCGGAAGAGCTGTCCGAGAGAAACCTCTGGCGGGGAAACGTTGTCGCGCCCGGACGGCGGCTCGCCGGATCGGCGCCGGGTGATGGCGAGACGACGCCGTGCGTACACCAATCCTGCCCTCCACAGTGTTGCCCACAGGCTTTTCCCCTCGGGGAGCTCCGTATTCCACACGTTGATGCCCTATCGACCCCCAGGGCAGTTAGGGCATCCTGAGGCTCCTGATGGCGAGCATCCCCCCGATACCCAACCCGGCGCGGCAGCCTCGGCGGTCACGGCCGGCTCTGACTGAGCCGGGCGGACTCACCGGAGGAGCCACCGGAGGGAGCTCCATCGCCCGCATCGCCCCCCACAGCTTCGAGGCGGAGGAGTCGCTCCTCGGCGCCATGCTGCTGTCCCGCGACGCCATCGCCGTGGCCGTGGAGGAGGTCTCGGCCGACGACTTCTACAAGCCGTCGCATGCCCACATCTTCTCTGCCGTGACGGCGCTCTACGCCCGAGGTGAACCGGCGGACGCCGTCACGGTGGCCGAAGAGATGCGACGCCACGGCACGTTGGAGGCCTCCGGCGGCGCCTCGGCCCTCATCTCGTTGCAGGCGAACACGCCCGCCATCTCGAGCGCTGGACGCTATGCCCGCATCGTGCAGGAGCACGCCGTGCTCCGGCGCCTCATCGGCGTCGCCTACGAGATCGCCGAGATCGGCTACGAGTTGCCCCCCGACGTCGTCGCCGCGGTCGATCGCGCCGAGGCGATGGTCTTCGACGTCGCCCAGCGCCGCTCGAGCGACTCCACCCGAGCGCTGAAGGATCTCCTGGCTGAGAGCCTCGATCACCTCGAGTATCTCAACAACCTGGGCGAGACGATCACCGGCGTGGCCACGGGGTATCAGGATCTGGACCACGAGCTCTACGGCCTGCAGGCTTCCAACCTCGTCGTGGTGGGTGCCCGTCCGTCCATGGGAAAGACAGCCTTTGCCCTCGGGTTGGCGGCGCACGCTGCCCGTATCGGCGTGCCGGTGCTCTTCTTCTCCCTCGAGATGAGCCATCTCGAGCTCGCCCAGCGCGTCCTGTGCGCCGAGGCACGCGTGGACGCAGGCCGCTTGCGCAACGGGCGGCTGGTCGAAAGTGACTGGTCGAAGATTGCCGGCGCCATCGGGCGGATCGGTACGTCGCCCCTCTACATCGACGACAACCCGAACGTGACGGTGATGGACATCAGGGCGAAGGCGCGGCGCATGAAGAGCGCTGAGGGCGGCCTTGGTCTCGTCGTCGTCGACTATCTGCAGCTCATGACGGGGCGATCCTCCGCAGAAAGCCGCCAGGTCGAGATCTCCGAGATCTCGCGCGGCCTCAAGATCCTCGCACGAGAGCTGCAGATCCCGGTCGTGGCGCTGAGCCAGCTCTCTCGGAACCTCGAGTCGCGCGCCGACAAGCGACCGATGCTCGCCGACCTGCGCGAGTGCCTGGCGGGCGACACGGTCGTCAGCCTTGCCGGCGGGCCTCCCTGCACGATCGCCCGGCTGGCGGCCGCCGGGGAGGCGAATCTCGAAGTGTGGTCGCTCGACGAGGACTACCGCCTCGTTCCCGCCGTCATGGTGCAGGCGTGGTCGACCGGCACCAAAGCGGTGCTCGCCCTCCGTCTCGCCGGCGGTCAAGTGCTGAAGGCGACGGCCAATCACCCGTTGCTGACGCCGGAAGGATGGCTGCCGGTGGGTGAGCTGTCCATCGGGACACCGGTCGCCGTCAGCGATGTGCCGGACGACCGAGCTCCGCTCGACCTGCCCGAGCCGGTTGGGGCGGGTTACCCCGAGGGCGGGGGCTCGGGCGCAGCAGGCGGTGCCGTGTCGGCCCGCACGCGCTCGCACGACTCCCGGCTCGGCCCGCTCGCCGCCATCGCCTGGTCGAGGGTCGAGGACATCACGCCGGCCGGCGAGGAGGAGGTCTTCGACGCCTACGTGCCCGGCACCCACAGCTTCGTCGCCAACGGAATCGTCTCCCACAACAGCGGCGCCATCGAGCAGGACGCCGACGTCGTCATGTTCATCTACCGGGACGAGGTCTACAACCCGGACTCGAGCGACCGCGGCGTGGCGGAGATACTCATCGCCAAGCATCGCAACGGCCCGACCGGGCTCGCCAAGCTCAGCTTCATCTCCAACTATGCGCGATTCGGCGACCTCGCCAAGATGTGAGTTCGCGAAGCCGGCGCCTGATGACGCCAGGCCAGCGAGCGCCCCGAGCGGCTGTCTTGCTCAGGACGCCTTTCGGCGCTTGCCCGGCGATGCCGCCGACGCCCGCTCGGCTTCGGCTTCGGCTGCCGACACGGCTGCCTCCAGCTCGTCGCGGCTCATCTTGGAGCGGCCGGCGATGTTGAGCTCGGCTGCCCGTTCTGCCAGGGCGGCCTTCGAAGCGTGAGAGCGGATGCCCTGCGGCTCGGTTGCCGCCCGAGGCGAGGGGCGTCTCTTCGAGCCGCTGCCGGCCGTGGCCGTGGCTGGGCGGCTGGCCTGGGCGGGTGTCTCGGACGTCAGGCTCTCGGCTCCCGCTCGCTTGAGGCGGGCAGCGTCCACGCTCGCCCGCAGGGCGTCCATGAGATCGACCACCGGGGCGGGCTGGAAGACCGGCGCGCCCGTGCTCACGACCTCGCCCCGGCTCTTGCGCTCGATGAGATCCTCAACGGCGTCGCGATAGGTGTCCCGGTACTGCTCCGGTTGCCACTCCGTCGTCATGGAGTCGACGAGCAGCTTCGCCGTGTCGAGCTCGCGGCCCTGGAACGAGACGTCCTCGCTCGGAAGCGTGCCCAGCTCCGCCACGGGGTCACGGACCTCGTCGGCGAAGAACATCGTTTCGAGCGCCAGCACTCGCTTGTCGGGCCGGATGGCCACGAGGTGCTGCTTGCCTCGCATGACGAACGAGGCGACGCCGACCTTGTTCGTCTCCTCCATGGCCTGGCGCAGCAGGGCGTAGGCGCGTTCGGCGCCCGGACCCTGGGGTGCCAGGTAGTACGTCGACTTGTAGAAGACGGGGTCGATCTCGTTGAGGTCGACGAAGTCGGTGATCTCGATGTTGCGGGAACGCCCGGGCTCGACGGCTTCGAGCTCCTCCGGCTCGATGACGACGAAGCGACCACCCCCCAGGTCGTAGCCCTTCACGATGGCGTCGAATGCCACCTCCTCGCCCGTGCGCTCGTTGACGCGCTTGTTGCGGACGCGGTCCGACGTCCCTCGCTCGAGTTGATTGAAATGGACTGTCTTGTCATCGGTAGCCGAGTACACACCCACCGGCACGTTGACAAGACCAAAGCTGAGCGCTCCGGTCCAAATAGGCCGCGCCACGGCGCCTCCCCTCATATTCAGCTGAGAAAGTCAAGCACGCTTGTCGACCGTTGACCAGGGCAGGGGACAATTTCGCCTTCCGGAGGCCGCCTGCTCGCCCGCGGGCACCGAGCGGACCGGTCGCCTGCAGCACGCATCCACCACCGTGACACACCCGTTCGGCAAACTGGTTTGTGAGGCCGCGGAAAGGAGGTCAGATGGCTGAAGCAGTCGGGCAGAGGAAGCTCCGCTCCGTGCAGTTCGCGACGGCGCTCGCTCACGGCGTCGCAGACTTCGAGGCCGAAGACCTGACGCATGGTGCCTTGACCCTCACCTTCGGTCTGAGCGCCTGGATGCGCACGACGGCTGTGGGTTTCGAAGAGGCGTGGGCGGGCGTGCTCCTCCTGCGCTCGGCGCTGCTCGAGGTCGGCGGTCTCGACCGCGTGAGCGAGCCCATCCCGCTGCGGGCGAACGATGCCAAGACGGCCCTTGTCAGCACGACGGTGTACCTCGACGGGCTGCTGCAGCGGGCGTCGTACGCCACGGGCCGCCGTCGGAGGGACGTGGCGGCCGATGCCGTCAACCGTCTCAGCCTTCTCGCGAGCTGACGCCATCGAGCCGTGGGCGTCCTGGCAGGGGCCGAGCTGGCCGCAGCGGTAGCCGGGCGTGACGGCTGGTCCGTCGCCGAAGGAGATGCAGCCATCACGAAGCGGTTCACCTTCGGGAGCTTTCAGCTGGCGTTCGCCTTCATGACCGCCGCGGCACTGAAGTCCGAGCGCATGAACCACCATCCCGAGTGGACGAATGTCTATGCCACGGTCGATGTCCGTCTCAGCAGCCACGACGTCGGCGGCGTCACAGAGCGGGATCTCACTCTTGCCGCCTTCATGGACGATGTCGCCGGAAGGCTCATCGCTCCGCTCTGAGGGGAAGGCCGGCGAGCCGGCGCAGGGCCTCGTCGAGGACGCCGTCCTGCTTGCAGAAGGCGAAACGCACGAGGGGCCGCCCCGCCTCCTTGTTGTCGTAGAAGACCTCCGTGGGGATGGCGGCGACGCCACGCTCGGTCACGAGCGCGCGGCAGAACGCCCGGCCGTCCTGTTCGCCGAACTGGCGGATGTCGACGGTCGCGAAGTACGTCGCCTGCGGGCGCTGCAGGGACCAGCCGAGGTCGGCGACGCCGTCACAGAAGCGGTCCCGGCGCTCTTTGAGAGCGCTCGCCACCAAGGCGAAGTAGTCGTCCCCCAAGGCGAGGGCGCTGGCGACGGCGAACTGGAACGGCGTGCCACTCGCGAACGTGAGGAACTGCTTGACGGAGCGCACGGCTTCGACGAGGGACGCCGGACCGAGGACCCAGCCGATCTTCCAGCCGGTGGCCGAGAAGGTCTTGCCGGCGCTCGAGATCTTGATCGTGCGCTCGCGCATCCCGGGCAGGCCGGCGAGGCAGACGTGGACGCCGTCGAAGATGAGGTGCTCGTACACCTCGTCGGTGACGGCCAGGAGGTCGTGCTCGATGCAGAGGCGGGCGATGAGCTCGAGCTCATGGCGCGAGAACACCTTGCCGGTCGGGTTGTGCGGGCTGTTGAGGAGCACGAGCCTCGTGGCCGGCGTGATGGCGCCCTCGAGCTCGTCCTCGTCGAAGGCCCAGTCCGGAGCTCGCAGCCTCACCACCTTGCGGCGGGCGCCGGCCAGGTCGATCGTGGCGGCATAGGAGTCGTAGTACGGCTCGAAGGTGAGCACCTCGTCACCGGGCCCACACAGCCCGAGCACGGCAGCGGCGATCGCCTCCGTGGCACCGGCTGTGACGAGGATCTCCGACGACGGGTCGTAGCTCTCGTGCCACCACCGTTCCTCGTGGGCGGCGATCGCCTGCAGGAGGTCGGGCACCCCGCGACCGGGCGGGTACTGATTGGCCCCGCGCCGGATCGCCTCGACGGCTGCGTCGAGGAGCACGGTCGGCCCGTCCGCGTCGGGAAACCCCTGCCCCAGGTTGATTGCTCCATGGGTGGCGGCCAGGGCGGACATCTCGGCGAACACGGTGGTGCCGTATGCCGCCAGCCTGCCGGGCCGCCCGAGTGCGCGCGGTCTCGGGCCCCCTGCAGCCGAGGATGCAGCTGAATCGTTCACGAGCAGGCACGATAGGGCGGTGCACGAATGGACTGACGCCACCAAGTCGCTCGCCGCCGACGTGATCGCCTACGCCACCGACCGGATCCACCTCGATCCGGTCCCCCTCGACGGCCCGCGGACACCGGAAGAGCTGGCAGCCGAGGTCGGCTCCACCATCACGCCCGAGGGCATCGGGGGTAGCGAGGCCCTGCGCGTCTTCGCCGAGGTTCTCGCCCCGGCTTGCATCTCGATCGACCATCCGCGCTACTTCTCCTTCATCCCGTGCGCCCCGACGCCGGCAAGCACGTTGTTCGACCTCGTCGTGAGCGCCTCGTCGCTCTACGGGGGGAGCTGGCTGGAAGGGGCCGGAGCCGTCTTTGCCGAGAACCAGGCACTGCGCTGGCTGGCGGATCTGGCGGGCTTCCCGGACGGCGCCGGCGGCGTCTTCGTACAGGGCGGAACGCTCGGCAACGTGTCGGCGCTCATCGCCGCCCGCCACAACGCCCGCCGGGACCTCACCAGCCGGGGCATCGAGCAGCCGCCACGCTGGGCGGTGGCGGCCAGCGTCGAGGCCCACTCGTCGATCACGAGCACGGCGGCGGCCATGGACGTCGAGCTCCTTGCCGTCGAGCCGGACGAGCAGGGTCGCCTGACAGGCCCAGCCCTGGAGGCGACCCTGGCGGCGGAGCGCCGCTCCGGCTCCGGCCGGCGGCCCTTTGCCGTGGTCGCCACCGCCGGTACGACGAACCTCGGCATCGTCGACGATCTAGCAGGCGTCGTGTCGGTCGCCCGCCAGGAGGGCCTCTGGGCCCACGTCGACGCCGCCTACGGCGGGGCCGGCATGGCGGCACCGAGCGTGCGGCATCTCTACGCCGGCATCGAGCAGGCCGACTCGTTCGTCGTCGACCCCCACAAGTGGTTGTTCGCCCCGTTCGACTGCGCCGCCTTGCTGTACCGGGACCCTGACAAAGCCCGAGCCGCCCACGTTCAGCACGCCGGCTACCTGGAACCGCTTCGCACGGGCGACGATTGGAGCCCGTCGGACTACGCCCTGCACCTCACGAGGCGCGCTCGCGGTCTCCCGTTCTGGTTCTCCCTCGCCTGTTTCGGGACGACCGCCTACACGACGGCCATCGAGCGCACGCTCGCCGTCGCCCGATACGCGACTGGGCGCATCCGTGAGCTTCCCTATCTCGAGCTCGTGGCCGAACCGATGCTGTCTGTGGTCGCTTTCCGCCGCCTCGGTTGGAGAGAGGCGGACTACTACGAGTGGTCGAGACGCCTCCTCGCCAGCGGGCAGGCCTTCGTCGTGCCGACGACTCATCAGCGAGAGGTCGTGCTCCGCATCGCTATCGTCAATCCCCGGTCTTCGGAGGCAGACGTCGACATCGTGCTCGACTCATTGGGGGCTGAGAACGGTACCGGGCAGCTGGGTGCACCTGGTGTCGCCGCCGGCGCAGGCTGAGGCCGCCGGGCGAGAATGCGCTCAGGCGACGCTTCTCCCGAGAAGACGGCGCGAGCTCAAAGTCGGATGGCGGTGGCGCGCCAGCGCCAGCTCCGCTGGCACCACCACCGGCGCCGGCAGCGCCGGTCGGCGGCACGGCCAGCTGAACTCCTCCGGCTCGAGACCCGGGAGACCGTCGGCTCGGCAGCAGGTGTCGTAGCCGGATGCCCACCGCTCGTGCCAGGTGGCTTGCGCGAGGGTCAGCACTTCGGGGTCGAGCAGCCCGCACTCGCCGTAGCGGCGCCCGATGCAGCGGGCGAGCGCCACGGCCGCCTCGGCATCCGAGCCTGCATCGTGCGCCTGGTCGAGCCGGACGCGGTAGTGCTCGCAGAGGGCGTCCAGGCGGCGCTTGCCCGCGCGCGCGCGGTCGACGTGCCGGTCCATGACGAGCGGGTCGAGGAGGGAGTGCCAGGCGAGCGCCGGCAACCCGAAGGCGCTGAAGAGACCTTCGGCGATGGTGACATCGAAGTTGGCGTTCATGGCCACGACCGGGACGCCCTCGGCGGCGGCTCGCCGCACGGCCGAGTGAATCCGCAGCGCCGCCTCGGCGAGCGGCCTACCCTCTCGCCGCGCCCGCTCCGAGGTGATGCCGTGAATGGCGATGGCTTCAGCCGGGATGTCCCGTCCCGGATCGACGAGCCACGTGTCGGCCCGCACGATGCGATCGGCCGTCGTCCATACGAGGGCAACTTGCACCGGGACGTCCGACGCCGTGTCGATCCCCGTGGTCTCGAGGTCGAAACCGAGGAGGGGACCATCGCACCAGGCCATACTGCTGAGGGTACGCGGAGGGTGTGTCATCCCCGCGGATGCTCGCCCCTCAGGCGAGGTGGCAGACGTCGTTGTAGCTCCGGAGGAACCACCGGTCCCCGCTCACCACGAGCGTCGAGATGGCGCCGTTGTCGACGGCCACGAAGGCGAACGGGCGCGAGCCGGTGGCGATGGAGAGGACCATTCCGATAGCGCCGCCATGAGAGAACGCCACGACCCGCCCGCCCGGATGTTCGGCGGCTATTCGTTCGATGCCGGCGCGTACTCGAGCCGCCAACTCCTCGTTCGACTCGGCACCCGGGACGACGTCCCAACGTTCCTGCCGCATCATCTCCAGGGCCACGGGGTCGAGCGAGATGACCTTGTGGCGGTAGAGACCGCCCTCCCACTCGCCGAGCCTGACCTCGCGCAGGCCCGCCTCGACGAGCGGCGTGAGCCCGCTCCGCTCGGCGAGCGGTGCCGCCGTCTCGTGAGTCCGGCGCAGCGTCGTGACGTAGATGGCATCGATTCTCGATCCGGCCAGCCGCTCGGCCACGCGAGCGGCCTGCTCGACTCCCTGCGGCGCCAGCTCCGGATCGCCGTGACCGTCCAGGAGCGGGAAGGGCTCGGCCGGATCGGCCGGGATGGTTTCGCCGTGGCGTACGAGTACGATCTCGGTGGCCGAGGGGGGGGCCGAGAAACGGACCTGGCGATGCCCACGGCCGGGTGGTTGCAACTCTCCGTCGTCCATGCGAGGAGACTACGAGCCCGGCAAGGGCCCTGAGGGCCGATGCCGACGGCTGCGCCAGGTTTCGATCACGTGCCGACGGGGCATCCCCGGGTCGAGTCAGCGAGGGACATCGAGGGCTTGCCGTATAAGGAGGGGTAGTGACGACGAACACTGTGGAACTCGACGATCTCGAGATTCGCATCCTCGAGGCGATGATGTTCTCGACCGAGCCGTTGCCCGAGCTGAAAGAGCTGTTGACCTCCGAGCCTCGGCGGCGCAAGCTGCGCGTCGCAGCCGGGCTGCCGGCGATACCGGACTACGAGTAGTCCCGAGCACGATTCGGCCCGACGACGGGTAGCACGGCGCCCTGCTCATCGGTGTCGTAGGGGTCGGTTTTCTCCGCTTCGGCGCCTGCTCGTTCGTGGAGGACCCCCTGCGCCCTATCCTCGTGCCCGTGCGACCGACCCCGTGGTACCTCGGGATCGACTTCGGGACGAGCTTCACCGTCGTTGCCGCCTCGCGGGACGGCGCCGCCACGGTTGTCGACGTCGAGTCGAACGGCAGCTCGCGCATGCCCTCGTCCGTCTTCTTTACCCAGGACGAGGAGTTCCTCGTGGGCACGGCGGCCCTGCATCAGGCCGTTTTCAGCCCGGAGCGCTTCGAGCCGACGCCGAAACGGGCCATCGGCGAGGGCGAGATCTTCCTCGGCGACCGTCTCATCGCGGTCGTCGATCTCGTCTCGGCGGTGCTGCGGCGCGTCTACGCCGAAGCGTGCCGCCAGCAGGGCGAGACGGTGCCGGCCACGGTTTGCGTGACGCACCCGGCCGACTGGAGCGCCACGCGTCTCAACGTCTTGCGGGAGGCGATCGAGAAGGCGGGTATCCGAACGGTCACCTTGGTGCCCGAGCCGGTGGCGGCGGCCACCCGATTCGCCATGGCGACGCCGATCGGGGCCAACATCGCCGTCTACGACTTCGGTGGCGGGACGATGGACGCCGCCGTGCTCACCCGCACCGAGGAGGACTTCGTCGTGGCCGGACAGCCGGCGGGCCGGGATCCGCTCGGCGGCGAGGACATCGACCGGCGCATCATCGACTACGTCGGGACGCTCGTGGGCGAGGATGACGAGGCCTGGCGTGCTCTCCTCAACGCCGAGGACACCAAGGAGAGGCACAACGCCGCCACGCTTCGCGCCGAAGTGCGGCGCGCAAAGGAGACCCTGAGCGAGGTGTCCGCCTGCCAGCTCTGGCTGCCCGGCCTGGAACGTGCCATCCAGTTGACTCGCGTGGAGCTCGACGGCCTCATCGGAGCGGACGTCGACGCCACCGTTGACACCTTGCAGCGCGCCCTCGAGGACGCCCGAGTGGCACCGTCTGATCTCGCCGGTATCTACCTGATCGGCGGCTCGAGCCGGATCCCCCTTGTGGCCGACACGATCTGGCGGCGCCTCGAAGTCCGTCCCGTCGTACAGGACAACCCGAAGTCCGTCGTTGCCCTCGGTGCCTCCGGCTGGACCCGAGAGTCCCGAGACGCGAGTTCCTCGTCGGTCAGCACCCGCCGGTCGAAGTCGTCGCCGCCACCGCCACCGCCACCACCACCGCCCGTGGCCCCGGTCCCGGCCGTGGCACCGCCTGGCGATGGCCGGGTGAGGGCGGCCGGTGTGCCTCCTGCCGCACCGGTGGTTCCTCCTCCCATGCCGAGGCCGCCAGCCGAGCGCGCGCGGGCGGCGCCCGCGCCGCAGGAGCCGCCGGCGCCTGTGTCTCGGCCGGGGGCGGCAGCCGCCCGCGCCGCCGCCACGATGCCCACGGTCTCGGCTCCTCGTCGCCAACCGACATCTCCGCCGGCGAGCCGAGCCCGTACCCCGGCGGCCGCACCGCAGCCCGCCCCACCCGCCCCGACTCGGACGCCTGCTGCCCCTGCCGGCGCTGCCGCGGCTCCCCGGGGCGGAACCGGAGCCGCTGCATCTCCCCCGTACCAGATGACGGAAAGCCCATCCTCCTACATCGTCACGCTGCGGCGCAGCTGGCGGCTGGATTTGCCGGCTCACCTCGAGCCGTTCGAGCTCGTAGAGCTGAGGCCTGCCCTTGGCAGCGCCGTCGAGCTCGGGCAGGTAATTGGTCGGGCACGTTCGACGACGGCCGAGGACGCCGCCATCTGGGAAGTCCGGGCGAGCTGCGCCGGCAAGGTGTGGCACACGGCGGCCGCCACCGGCGCCAGGGTCCGACTCGACGAGCCGCTGTTCCAGGTCGCCCCGCTCACCGCCTACACCATCGACGGCCCACGCCCGCATCCGGCCGGACCGGGAGGCATGGCCCTCACGCTCAGCCGGCCGGGCCCGGCCGATCCCGGCATGTCCTTCGCGTTGGAATTCCTCAATCGGCGCTTCTTCGTCTGGCCGAACGCCAGCTTCTTCTTCCCGGCCATCGCCGGCACCCACGTCGTGCGCCTACAGGCCTACCGGGGACCGACGGCGGTGTTCTCCAAGAGCACGGGCGTGCTCGTACGACCGGGCGCCAACACGGCTCTCGTCTTCGAGATCTCCGGCCAACAGGGTCGCTTTCGCTAAGGGCCTGCGGCCGAGCGAGACGGCGGCCGGGGCGCCGCGGTGGGGGCTCGTGGGACCAGTCGGAATCCGCATGATCGAGACGGCGGGTAGGTTGACGAACAGTGCCGGCGAGCGAGTTGATCGAGCGAGTTTCCACTTTGATGGCAACGCGGGCGCCCTCCGCCTTGCAGAGCGAGTGCACCCAGCTGGAACGCCGCCTCAGGGAGCCGGTGCGCGTCGCCATCGTCGGGCCGGTCAATTCCGGAAAATCGACGCTCGTGAACGCCCTGCTCGGTCAGCGAGTGGCGCCTACGAACAAGAGCGAGTGCACCCGTCTCGTGACCTGGTTCCATTACGGCCATCCGCAGCGCGTCGAGATCGAGACGGATGCCGGCGTCGTCAAAGCGGTTCCCTTGTCCGCTGATGGCTTCCTCCCGGACACGCTCGGCGTTCCGGTCGAGAGCGTCCGGGGGCTGCACTGCTACCTTGCCAACGAATCCTTGAAAGACGTGACCCTCATCGACACGCCCGGCCTCGGCTCGGTGCACGCCGACTACAGCGCCTCGACGACGGAGCTCCTCGCCCTCGGTGCCAACTCCTCGGAGGCGGCCCAGCGCGCCGATGCCATCGTGTTCCTCTTCAACCAGGCCGTCATGCAGGACGATTACGCCGCCCTGCAGCTGTTCAAGGAGGCCGGCGGTCCGGACACGCTGCAATCGGCCGCCAACGCCGTCGGCGTCTTATCGAAGGCCGACCAGCTCGGGGATCCGATGGGCGATCCCTGGGCCGTCGCCGTCGAGCTTGCCGGCCAATACGCCGGACGCTTCGAGGCGGAGGTGTCGTCGGTCGTGCCGGTGATCGGCCTCGTGGCGGAAACCTCGGAGGCGGCCGCCCTCATGGAGCGCGACGTCCAGCACCTCGCCAAGCTGGCGGCCATGGAGGAGAAGGCATTCAGCCGCTTGGTCTGGTCGACGGATCGGTTCGTGAGCGCCAGTGCGCCCGTCGAGCCGGACGACCGCGAACGGCTGCTGGACCTCCTCGACATGTACGGCGTCAAGCGGGCGGTCGGCTTCATCCGCGACGGCGTCACCGCCGCCATTCCGCTGCGGCGCGAGCTGTCGGGCGTCTCCGGGATCGCCCAGGTGAAGAAGTCCCTCATGCGGTTCCTCGGACCGCAGGACCACGTCCTCAAGGTCCGCTCTGTCATCGACTCGTTGGAGCGCATGGCGTATGCCGCCAACCGCGGCGGGCGCCCCGAGATGGACGCCTGGCTGGCCGACATCGAGGAGTTGAGGCTGGATCCCGCACTGCACCCTGTGTACGAGCTGGAGGCGCTCCACCGCTGCTACGTGGGCAGGGTGCAGATGTCGCCGGAGCAGATCGCCGAGATGGCGCAGCTGTTCGCCCCGGGCTCGGCGGCGAACCGACTCGGCCTCGGCGACGTGTCGACTCCCGCGCTCCTGTCTGCCGCCCAGGCCGGCATGAATCGGTGGCAGACGTTTCGCGTGACACGGGCTGATCCGGGGCAGGCGGCGGTGGCGCGCGTCGTCATCCGGTCGTACCAGATCCTCTGGAAGGAACTGCAATGAACCCCCGTGTCGAGGAGCTCGTCCGCTCCAGCTCCGGCCTGCTGCGCAGGGAGGAGCGACCGAAGATCGCCGACGGCCTCGAGTCTCGCCTGCGGGCGCCGGCGGGGTCGTTGCCGGTCGTGCTCGTGGCGGGCGAGGACAAACGCGGGAAGAGCTCGCTCGTCAATGCCCTCATCGGCCGGCCCAACCTGTCACCCGTCGGCGTCGACGCCGTCACGGGCGCACCCATCTCGTTCTCGTACTCGGAGACCGAGCACGCCGCCATCCAGCGCTACGGCGAGCAGGACGAGGAGGAGACCGACTTCGAGACGGCGCGTCGGCTCGCCACGATCCAAGGAAACCCGAGAAACGAAGCCGGCATCCGATCCGTCCTGCTCGGCATTCCCTGCCCGTTGCTGCAGCACATCACGCTCGTCGACACCCCCGGCGTCGGCGGCCTGCACTCCGGCCACGCCGAGCTGACACTCCAGTCACTGCAGTTTGCCGATGCCCTGCTGTTCGTCTCCGAGTCCGGGGCGCAGTTTCGAGCTGCCGAGCTCGAGTTCCTGCGTCGGGCTTCCGCCCGCATCGACACCGTCGTGATCGCCTTCACGAAGATCGACGCCAATCGCGGATGGAAACAGATTCTCGCCGACAACACGGCGATCTTCCGCGAGCAGGCGCCCCGGTTCGCTTCGTGCCCGGTCGTGCCCGTCAGCAGCCTGCTGGCCTTGCGCTCCTACGAGAACGACGACGACGAGGAGGCCGCTGAGATGCTCGCCGAGTCGGGTCTCTCCCGGCTGCAGGCGAGCTTGCAAGACTTCGTCGTGGCGCGAGCCTCCGTTCTCCGAGACGCCAATCTGCTGCGAGAGGTCGTGCGCCCCCTCGCGGGCGTCGAGCGCAGCCTCACGGAGCGGCTGAGCATCGTGTCGCCCAGCGGCGGCGCGAAGCAGCGGCTGGAGGCAGAACAGCGGCGCCTGAAGGATCTCAACGAAGGCAAGATCGAACGGCCCCGCCGCCTCGACACCGAGGTCCGCAAGCTCAGCCTGCAGCGCTCCGAGGACGTCACGGCCGGCCTCGGTGAGATACGCCGACGCTACGAGGCTCGGTTGAAGAACCCATCCAAGAGCGACATGGACACGATGCCGGGGGAAGCCATCGCCGACCTGACGGCCCTCGCCTCTCGCCTGAACGAGGCGGCCGCCCAGCGACTCAGTGAGATCGTGGAAGCGATCCTCGAGGACATCGACGCTTCCTTCAGCGTGAGCGATTCAATGCGCCTTTCAACGGCAGAGCGGCTTCAAGAGCAGCTCGCATCGCTCAGCATGAGTCGCGGCTCGCTCTCCGGCTACGACAAGATGAGCATTCTCTCCTGCTTCTCATCGGGCAAGTCGCTCGGCGGGCTCATGTCGGGCGGCGGCCTCGGCGTGACGGCCTCCGCCATCCTGTCGCCGCCCATCGGCATCGCCATTGGAATCGGCATCGGGGCGCTCTATGCCTACTCGGCGTTCAAGGGCAAGGCGCGGGCGTCGTTTGCGGCGGACTTCAGGAGCTGGCTGAACGAGCAGTGCAGCCAGACGCAGACGATCGTCAACTCGTCGTTCCAGCGGGAGATCATCGACCTGCAAGAGGAGGTTCGCAGGTTGGTGAAAGACGCCACGGCGGACCGGGAGGCGGACATCTCCGAGTCGCTCGCCGAGGCACGCCGCCTCATGCAATCGGAGCAGCAACGCCAGCAAGGTGCCCTGCAATCGTTGCAGGAGCGGCGTAACGCCGTGCGCCAGTTGCAGCGCCAGGTGACAGAGACCTTGAAGGAGCTGAGCCCGGTGCCGGCGGCGTCTCTGGCGGGCGTTCCGGCCTCTGGTGCCCCTGCGGCCGGCGCCGCTGCGCCCTCGCCGGCTTGATCTTGCTCGCCGAAGGCCACACGTCGAGCGACGTCTTGGTCTGTTTTGCCATGCCGCATTAGGCTCCCGGCGCCACGGAGGGCTCGCACCGCGAGTCATCGCAAGGCCGAGGGAGATTGCTATGACGTCCACGCCCAGCACGCCGGGTTCGCCCGTCGACGCGGAACCGTCGACACCGTCGACTCCGGCGGCTGTTGAGCCGTCGACCCCGGCGGTGACTGACCCGTCGACTCCGTCGACGCCGACGGCCCCATCGACGCCAACGTCGCCCACAAGTGCCGCTACCCCCTTCTCGCCGGCGTCGCTGCTGCGAAGGCACATCGTGGATCCTTCCTCGGGGGCGTCGCCCTCGAGCCCGTCGACGGCCTCGGCGGCTCCGTCCACGGCGTCAACGGCGGCAACCCCCTCGACCCCCAGTACTCCCTCCACGCCGACGGACGACGGCTCGGGGCTCCCGACGCTGTCAACCCCGATCGACACCGGGTTGCCGACGAGCCTCGGGGGCATCTCTGGTGCAGGCTCGGCCGTAGCGCCGGCGACACCAGCGCCTGGTTCAGCGACGTCGGCGGCTCCCTCCACTGGGGTTTCTCCAAGCTCGGCGAATACCTGATCGATGGCGTATCAACCGCTCCCAACGGGCCGTGCCGAAATCGAGCGACGGCTCGTCGAGCGTGCGACGAGAGAGCCCGCCTTCCGACAGGCGTTGCGTGAGAACCCGCGAGCTGCCCTCGAGGACGAGCTTGGCATAGCGGTTCCGTCGTCGCTGAGCATCTCAGTCGTCGAAGAGACCCCGCACTCACTGTGCATCGTGTTGCCAGTGGATCTCTCCGGCATCGCACCCGGGGCGGCACGGGCGGCCACTGGATGGCTGTGATGAGCTCGAGAATCGGCCGTGTAACCGTCCGGTCGGTCCGCGGCTCCCGCAGCGGCATCGTTTCGTGACGGTCGGAGCCCCCGCCGGCGAGCGGGATCCGAGCTGGTTCTCGCCCGTGTTCGTGCTGGCTCCTGCGCGGTCGTTGTCTTCGGTCGTCACGGCCATGATCGGTCAGCATCCGCAGCTCTACAGCTTTCCCGAGCTGAGCCTCTTTCGTGCGGACGTGGTCGAGGATCTGTTGATCGATCCAACCGGGTGGCTTGGCTCGCCGAGCCGCAACCGCGTCGGTGGCCTCTTGCGGGCGCTGGCGCAAGAGCACGAGGGAACGCAGGACGAGGCGTCGATCGAACGGGCGCTCGAATGGCTCACGGACAGGAAGGACTGGTCGGTGGCCGGCGTCCTCGATCATCTCCTCGCGGCCGTGGCCCCGTTGACGGCCGTTGAGAAATCTCCGGAGAGCTCGTCGCGGGACTCCTTCCTAGCCCGCATGGACGCCGCATACCCACGGGCGCGATATGTCCATCTCGTGCGCCACCCGGTGGCGACGGTGCGCTCCATGCACGAGTCCTGGGCCACGAGAGGGTGGTGGCGCGTGGAGCCGAGTGCCTTTCACCAGTTCTGCTGGAGCCTGTGGTATTTCCAGCACAAGCGGATCACGGAATTCGGGAAGGCGCTGCCACCGGACCGCTTCGTGCGCTTTCGGGGCGAGGACATCGTGAACTCTCCGGACGCGACGCTGCCAGCCCTGTGCCGCTGGCTCGGGGTGGAGGCATCGGACCGGGTGATCGACGAGATGAAGTCGCCTGAGCGGTCGCCCTATGCGGCCCTTGGACCGGCAAATGCCCGTGGTGGCGGTGATCTGTCGTTTCTGCACCGTCCGGCTCTCCGTTCTATCGAGCTGCCGGCCAGGCTGTCACCGCCCGATGAATGGATGCTCGATCCCTGGAGCGTGCTCATGGTGCTCCGCCTCGCCACCGAGCTCGGGTACGGTGCCGCACCGCTCGATCACGTGTGGACGACCTGATCGATCAGCTCCGAAGCGCTCGCTTGCTCTCGCCGGAGTGCTCGTTTGTCCTCACCGGACTGCCGGGGTTGGCGGGAGGGAAGGGGACGAACTCGTCGATGAGGAGCTCAGCGAGCTCGGCATCGCTGAGGTGATGGTCCGGGTCCGCCAAGCGACCCCTCGCGCACAGCTCCTCTACGAGACGCCGCAGGATGGCGTCGATGGGAAGTCTGGCCTGTCCGGCGGCAAATGCGGACCGATCGGCCGAGTCGGCGAAGCAATAAGCCTTCCATGAGACCGAGAAACGCAAGTCGTCGCTCGCGTAGCTCGAGAGTCGACGCTCACCGGAGCGCAGGACCCAGTGGCGGCCGCCCGCGTGCCCGAGGCGGGCGTCCGAGCGGAGCGACATTAGCGCCGAGTCGTCGCCTTCCACCCGATCGACGCCATGGAACACCGAGTCCCCGTCGATCACGACGGCGGTGTTGTTGTGGGGTGTGAAGGTCACCGGCGCGCCTAGCGGTCCGTCGGGGTAGTAGACGAAGTCACCGCCCTTCGGCTCACCGAAGTAGGCGATGACCGTGGCGATCGGCACGCGCCGATCCTCGAACAGCTTCGAGTGGCGCATGACCACGAGGAACCACCCGGGCAGCCCGGCGCGGCTGGCGCCCAGGAACTCCGGAACGTCCGTGTGAATCCCCAACTCTTGACCGGGAAGAAGCACGTTGGCATACACGACGGCGGGAATGCTGACGCGTCCGCCGAAGAGGACGCGGGCAGCTTCCATCAGCTGCGGGTGCCGGAAGAAACCCTCGATGCCCGATGCAGAGACCGTGCGCCGGTTTGCGTATGTGCCTCGGAAGTAGTTGGTGCGGGCCGACAGCAGAGCGCGCGGCTCGTCGCGCCGTCCCAACCTGCCGCCTGTCCGGACGAAGTTGGAGGACACGTCATGGCGCCAGCCGAGCTCGGGAGCCAGAGACGTGCGGCCCGTGACACTGGCCTGTAGCGGTTGCCTGGGTGCCCGATAGTTGGACGGCATGTAGCTCGGGAAGCGATGCCAGAGATCGACGATCTCCGTCACCTCCCTCGGAGCGAGCACCGACTCGAGGATGCTCACCTCGACGGCGGCCATCGCGTCGGTCAACATGCGGCGGCGGAGTGGCGTCCCGGGGGCACGGTCCCTCCCGTCAGCGGACGGCGGCCGGCGCGTACGTCTCCAGCTGGATGACCTCGTCGCGGTCGCCGTCGACGACGACGATCGACCGGTTCAATGATCCAGTGTCGAGAGCCGTGATCGCCTCGGCTGCCCGCTCGATGGACACGATGGAGGGGAAGCTCTCGGCTGCCGTGGCGTTCACTCGGACGCCGATGGCGGAGAACTCGTCGGCCATGTGACCCGTCAGGTGGTTGAGTGCCGCTTTCGAAGCCGCGTACATGCTTTGGCCGCTGCCGGCGTACAAGCGCAGCCCGGCGACGCTCGAAACGTTCACGACGTTGCGGTTGGCTCTCCGGTTCTCCTCGTCCCTTCCTTGCCAGAACGCACGGGCGACGACAACGGCCATCTGGAGAGGGACGACGACGTTTGTCGTCAGCTGCCCGAGAGCACTCGCCAAGAGACGCTCCGAGCCGAGCATCGGCGCCCAGGTGCTTGCGACGGCGGCGTTCACGAGCAGATCTATCCGGTCAAAGCGGGCAAGAGCCGCCTCGACGACTCGCTCGCAGTCACCCTCGGCGGTGAGGTCGGCCTGGATGGCGAAGACCGGGCGGCCGGCGTCAGCGAGGGGTCGCCCAGGTTCGAGGGGATCGACCGCCTCGTAGTCCTGCGCAGGCACCTGGGGTCGGTTGCGACGATAGACGGCAACTATGTCGTAGCGATCGGCGAAATGCGTGCAGAAGTACGAGCCGAGGACACCGGACGCACCGGTCAGAATGCAGACCCGGCGACCCTCACCAGCTGACAATGCTCTGCTCTCCCCACCGATCGATGACGTCATTCCTGCTGCGGTGCAACCACATCACGAGGCAGTTCCGCTCGGCGTAGGGATTGGTGACGAAGCTGTGAAACGAGAAGGGGGTGCACTCGAAGCTGACCAGAGAGTTGTTCACGGCAGGCACGGCGACGACGGGTCGTCCGACAGGAGACGAGGACGAGCGGTACAACCCCGTCTCGCCACCCCAGCCTGCATAACCATCCGGTTCAGCTAGGTAGTAAATCAATGCCACGGCGCGTACCCGCTCCACAGTCTCCACAGCCCCTGCTCCGGTCCCATAGCGGTAATTGCAACGCGCTGGGTCGTGCACGGTGATGTCGCCGGCACGGCTTGGCTTCGGGAACCAGGCAGGGTTCAGGTCGTTGTGCGGCGATCCGCTGAGCGAGCCTTTCGCGTGGTGATGCAGGGTGACGTTCACCTCTCCGGTCGCGGGCACGCCGAAGAGCTCGGCCAGCATGTCGTGCCACTCGCGGGAGATGAAGACGGAGAACGGCCCGGCGTTCGCCGGAGTGATGGCAAGGGCTGAGGCGTCGTAGCCGGGCAGGTCACGTGAAAAGCGATCGGCAGCCACGAAAGCCCGAAAGCCGGCTTCCAGGGACCGGTACAGGTCGGGAACGAAGACGTTCTCCGCTCGGACGTGGGGGTAAGGGCGCGTGCATCGCCACCATCTCCGGCTTGCGAGCAAGCGCCGGAGCTCGAGGGGCGGCCGGACGGGAGCGCCCTCGGAGGGTGAGTTGTCCGTACGGGCATCGCTTGCAAACCGAACCGGTGCCGGCGAGCTCGCAGCAGTTGTGGGCGCTGCTGCCCTCTCGGCGAGCAGGAGGGCAGGGTTTCGGGAGATGGCGTGCTTCAGCCTGCCCACCCATTCCTCCGTCGTGGCATCGGCTTGGCGTCGAAACCCTGACGGTGGCAGCGAGAAGTCGTCCGGCAGCTTCATGTCCAAATGGGCCAGGACTTGGCGTACGGCCGCCAAAAGGTCGTCGACCATCTCCTCGTAGTTGACAATCAAGGGCTCCAAGCCGTGGATCTCGAAGTACTGGCGCCATGTGTCCTCCTCGGTGTGCATCTGGAGCACAGAGCGCTCGATGAGCGCTTGGTCGAAGCGGAGGGCATCCGGACGAGGTGCGTCGTAGGGGGCGGGCGGCTGATCAGCGTCCCACCACATCCGAGTCTGGAGCGCCCGGGCGTAAGAGATGCCTTGGCGCAGCTTGTCCGTTCGCTTGATCCAGACGTAGCGGGCGCCGGGGAACCAGCGTTCCACGAGCTGTCGACGTTGCTCCATAGGCACCTCGGCCCTGCCAGAGACCCGACGGGCGAAGTGGGTGAACTGAATCGGATGGACTTTGACGCCGAATACGCCGTTGACGGTGGTGCCGATTCTCGTAACACGCGCCAGGTACTCGGGATAGGTCTCAACGCCCCAGCGGGGTTTCCAGTAACGCTCGTACGTGCCCGAGAAGTACTCCGTCGGACAGCCGGCAACACTTGTGGCACGAAGGGCCTCACATAAAACGTAACTGCCCGTGCGCGGCGTGGCACAGATGACGTACGACAGCGAGGGTGTGGCCCCTGGCGCGCCGATAGAGATGTCAGCCATTCAACTAGCCAGGACCGCCCGGTCCTCCCGGCCCGCCG
>Ga0181523_10000650_pt1 | contig 39541 bp, 33 predicted proteins | sample PEATcosm2014_Bin_43_FD_119752 | JGI IMG/M metagenome (GOLD analysis project Ga0181523, IMG submission 119752) | Peatland microbial communities from MTU Mesocosm Facility, Houghton, MI, USA - PEATcosm2014_Bin05_30_metaG | ecosystem: Environmental > Terrestrial > Soil > Wetlands > Peat | place... | reverse complement strand
CAGCCTTTTTACCTGAAGGGACTACGGACTGAACCATGTCGCCAGTCCTAAAACCCTTAACCTAACGAGCTGGTTTAGCCGAGGTCCGCGGGAAGCCGAACCTATCCATGCGACACATCTGCCGAGACCCATGCCCTGTAGACTTAACCTGCGACACCTGCATCCTCAGATCAAGCTTGACTTGATTCCCGGACTCGCCGACACAGGCCGCATCAATCGCTATACTGTTCTTCTGGTGCCATGTCGCTAGGGCATAAAAGAAGCGCACTGTGCAGGGCCTTGCGGCTGAAGAGCGCCGTCCCTATGCAGGCTGCGGCAAAAGCGATATATGCAGCGGACCAGCCGTTGGATTGCTGCGACAGTGTTAGTTTCGGTTCTAAGATTAGCAGGTATGCCAGCAGGCCAAGCAATGATGCAAAATTTCAAAGTGCAAACAAGCGGTACGGCATAGCCTGCTGATACGACTTTGAAAACCAGCTCTGAAGCAGTGGAGTGGTTGTCGAAAGAATAAAATAAGTCGCGCCGACCGAAGTCATCAGCAACAATAGCAAATGCAGGCTTGGATCCAACTGTCCGGATATCAAATGCCGGTTCGGAGCTATGGGCAGAACCAATATGCTAAGAGTGACCAGCGCAACGTGTCGATATCTGCCTTAACGGCTTCAGCTTATTGATCAGCCAGTGAGCGGAAAAATATACGCCCAGAAGCACCAGTTGAAAGAAGAGCATGCAGGTGATCCAGACAGATGCGGCTCCCCCGAACCATGGCAGGATCATCTTGGCTATCAGAGGCTGTACCTAGAAGAGCAGAAAGGCACTCAGGAAAATAGTGGAGTAATAAAGAGCCTTACCGGACAAATAATTCCCCGTTCATGAATGTTGTGATTTTCCGATAAAAAGATTACTGTTGTCAACTGGAGTGTTAGCAGCATAAGCCGGTGCAAAAAAAGAAGGGGATGGCTGCCGTTAGGGCAACCATCCCCTTTTGATACCAGTTTAGGGGGCGACCTCAGTCTCCGAACGGCACCAGCGACACCACGTTGATATCGATGTTCTTGACTCCGGGTATTCCTTGTGCAATTTCAGTTACCGTTTCGACAAGCTTTTCGTCACGATACTCGGACGAACCCATCTTGATAAAGATGTCGCCCTGCCTCGCCGATACTTCGGCGTTGGGGGCCTGGTCTATCAATGCAACCTTAACGCGCGCGGCAAGGAGCATGTCGTCCAATACTGCTTTTGACTCCATCGTGGTTTTAAAATGATCGAACCCGACCGTGTGGCATATAATGTCGACGGCGTCATCTACGGTGATTTTCTTTATATGGATGAACAGGTCATACAGGCTCGGATCGTTTGCATCTATTCCGTAAAGATGTTTGCTCCACTTTCTTCTTTCTTCGTCGTCATTTTGGAGTATGCGAAAGGCTTCCTTTTCCTGTATCTTCTCACGCTCCATTTCCAGCTTCACCCGGTCCGCCATGTCAGACAGGATCCGTATCTTCAGCACATGCGAAATCCCTTTGAGCAGGAAATGTCCCGCCAGACCGTGATATACGACGTTGTCTCTCTGAAGGTGCTCAAGGAAGCAAAGCTGATAATATGCAACGAATTTTTCCTTGCCATATGAGAACCTGTCGAGGACTGAAGGTGCGTCATGAAGCGCTCGAACGAGCTTTACCTCAGGTATATTGAATTCCTGTGAAGCTTCGACGATTGCCTCGCGTGCGACACATTCATACCCGAGCTCTTTTGCGACCTTTTCTGCTACCTCTTTGCCCCTGTTGTACGATCCTCTCGAAATTGTGATTATAGACATTGAAGTCCTCCTTTATTTACAGTTTAACGACTATCTTGTGACCTTCATATTCGACGACATGATCATCGCGTATTTTGCATCGCTTGCGTAATTCCACGTTGCCATCGACCGTGACACGACCCTCCGAGATTACCAATTTTGCCCTGCCGCCGCTGTCGCACAGACCCATTACCTTAAGCAGGCTGTGAAGCTCGATAAATTCGTGTCCTCCTAAACTGAATTCCTCCATCTCTACTCCTCTTCTTTACCAGTTTGTTTGCTGCCGGGGAGGCAGCGGTAAATGCCTCCCAGTATGGACATTATCACCAGGAAACCCGGCACGGCCAAGAAGAAAAAGTTAACCGGCGACATGCCGGGATTGATCAGTTCAGCTCTGTCAACTCCGTTCAGCTTAAGTATGTAGGCTTCGATATTCGATACCTGCTGCTGGGTCAAACTGCTGTTGTCGCCGAAAGCCGGCATGCGAAGACCCGGTTCCTTTCCGGGCGGTGTCGATCCATGCTGGATGAAGCGATCGATCTCATCGGCAAAGCCTTGAGGATCTTTACTGAATAACTCCCGACCGATCGGATTGAGGCTGGGCACTGATCCTTCATCAGAACCGGGATTAGGTATATTACCAGCCCCCTTAGGCCCATGGCAACTAGCGCACTGCGTTGCAAAGAGTAGCCCGCCCTGTTCAGCGCTGCCGATGATATTTGCTGCGGCTCCGGTCCATTTCTTCGATGCAGAGGAGGTCGATTCAAGCACAGGAGCCTGACTAGCGGGATTAACGGCAGGCGCAGTTTGTGCTGAGGTCGACGAAGACTTCGGAATGCCGGCCGACTTGAGATCAAGCAGATAATCTATCAGATCATTAACCTGCCGATCTGTGAGTTTATTAAATGAGGGCATGATCGTCTCGGGGAAATGGGCCTTGGGATTTCTGACCTGGATCGAAAGCCACTCATGGGTTCTGCCCCGATTCGTTTCATCTGAAAGATCCGGACCGATAACGCCGCCGATACCCTTTATTGCATGACAGCCTGCGCACCCGCTAGATTGTAATATCGCTGAGCCTCTGCTGATACTCTCCGGTGTGGCAGTTGCAACCTGAGGCTGCTTACCCCTCTCCTGCGAACCGCCAGTGGTTGTTGTATCAGCCGCCGGCTTACTCAAATATCCGGCTATTGTCAGTATGGTAAGCAGTGCCGCCAGAAGGGCTGCTCCCGTCAGTGCAAAAGGCCTCTTCAAGGGATTTCTCTCGGGTGAGCGGTCGAGAAAAGGGAGGGCCATCAGCACCAAGACCAGCACGGCAGGGACACCGGCCACACCCAATGGTTCAAGGGGGCCTTGGAAATATTTGAGGGCCTGGTAGAGGAAGAGAAAATTCCATTCGGGCTTCGGAGTGAAAGTGGTCGATAAAGGGTCGGCCGCGCCTGTGAAGGCAGGCGGAAAGAAGACTGAAAGGGTAATAAGCATAATGACCACGGCAGATGCCGTCATCGTGTCTTTAAAGGCCTGATCTGGCCAGAAAGGCCCTGTGGTTATACGCTTTCTGGCCTCCCATGGACCCACGGAGCCGTTTACTCTGAAGGCGACGATGTGTAAAACGATCAAGCCGAAAAGAGCGATCGGAAGCAATGCAACATGCAGTATGAAAAAGCGAGAGAGAGTAAGCTGTCCCATGTCCGGACCACCCCTCATAAGCTCTGTGGTGAGGCTGCCCACTACTGGAATAGACCCCGGAATGCTCGTCCCTACCTCGGCCGCCCAATAGCCGGCCTGGTCCCATGGCAGGGGGCCGCCCGTGAAGCAGAGCCCCATCGTGATAAGCAACAAGGCAACACCGAAGAGCCACGTTAGCTCCCGCTGCTGCTTATAGGCACCCCAAAGAAAAACACGCGTCATGTGTAGTACAACTACAACGATCATTGCATTGGCTCCCCAGTAATGGAGGCCGTGGATCAGCCAGCCGAACGGGACCTTTGTCCTCAGGTAGCCCAGACTGTTGTATGCATGATCGACTGTCGGTACATAAAAAAGTATCTGGAAAATCCCCGTGGCGACCTGGATGAGAATAATGGTGAGAACTGCGCTTCCGAGCGTGTAGGCATAACTGCTGCCGCCAACGATCTCTTCGTCCAGTGCCGCTCCGATAACGGTGGAGAAGGGCCACCTGTCATTCAACCATTTCGCAACGCGCGAAAGCATATTATCCCCCTAGACCATAATTTTTTCAGGGACTCCCGTCTTGAAGCGCTCCCATGTGACGAACAGTGCCCCATTCTCCACCTTGACAGGGAGCGTATCGAGCGGGCGCGGCGCAGGTCCCGCAACGACCGGCCCGTCGATCCTGAAGACGCTGGCATGACATGGGCATTCAAAGCGCCTGAGCAGTGTATTCCAGTTGTAATAGCACCCGGCGTGGGGACAGATCGGCGAATAGGCCGTCACTTCCGATGCAGAGTGCTTTACGACCCAGACCGAATGCACTGCTGTCTGCTCAAGATATGCATCCTGTTCGCGCAGGGCGAAATTAATTCTCACCGGCTCGCCTTCGGGAAAATATTGCATATCGGCCACCTTCACCCACTTCTGCTTCTGTTCGCCGGACCTGGATTGCACCAGCGCGCCAATGAAGGGAATGCCAAGTATTACGCTGATGATAAATGCAGCTGCCGCCATCATCGCCACAAGAAAACGCCGCCGCGTCGTTTCCACCCCCGATTTTTCCTTTGCGCCAGATTCACATTCCTTACATTCGTTCATTGCGACTATCCTCCCACTCCTATCATCAGCCGTATCCCATCCATAAGCGGTGCCGGGTAAACACCTATCCATAGCAACAGCATAAGAAGAACTGCCAGAAGCATACCGCCGGCTAACGAAATCTCGCGCATTGGGGACGACTGTTCCGGCACAGGCCGCGCATAGAGGCTGAAGATGATTCGCAGATAATAAAAGAGTCCTATGACGCTGCTCAGTGCCAGAGTGACAACAAGGACCCATAATCCCGACGAGGCCCCTGCAGTAACCAAATAAAACTTACCTATGAACCCTGCGGTAAGGGGAATTCCTGCAAGTGAGAAGAGCATCGCAGTGAAGACCGCAGCTAGGAAAGGACGCCTTGAGGACATTCCGCGATAGTCGTCGATATCGTCTGCATCCCTCTCATTTTCAGACAGAAGCGTGATAACACCGAAAGCCCCGAATGTCGTCACGAAATATGTGACAAGGTAAAAGGTCACGACCTGCGCCGAAAACGCGCCTCCGGACAGGAATGCAACTAGTAAGTAACCCATATGCGCTATGGATGAATATGCGAGGACCCTCTTGATATTGTTCTGGAACAGGGCGAGGATGTTCCCGGCAATCATAGATACGAACGAAATAAAAGCGAATACAAGGAACAGCGAATCAGATTTCAGGAAATCGGTCTGAATGAAATACCTGAGCAGAATGGCAAATACAGCTCCTTTTGATACAGTCGCGATGAATGCGGCTACCGGCGCAGGCGCTCCTTCGTAAACATCCGGGGTCCACATGTGGAATGGCACGAGGGCCAGTTTAAAGCCGATACCGACAATCATCAGTGTGAGTCCTGCTATGAATGGCAAAGTATAACGGGCATCGTGTGAAGATTTGGAAGCTATAATGGAAAGAGTCATAGCGCCGGTATCAGCATAAATCAAAGCCATGCCGAAGAGAAGAAATGCCGATGACACGGCGGCCAGGGCCAGGTATTTCATCCCCGCCTCGACATGCTTAATCCGGCTTTTCGGATACGCGATCAGCGCATAGAGACTGATGCTGAGGAGCTCCAGTCCCAGAAAGAATGAAGCGAAGTGGCTGCTGCAGACCAGTACCATGGACCCGAGCATCGCAAGAAGTAGCAGCAGGTAGTATTCCTCGCAAGCAATATAGTGCTTACTGAGATAGCCGAAGGACAGGATTACAACAGCGGCTCCGGATAGCAATATGAGCGCCATATACAATATTGCAAACTTATCGATGACGATCAACGGAGTGACCTGGCGAGGCACTACAGAATACGCGATGACAAGGGACAGTATCGCTAGGTATATGGAGAAGAGAGCGAGCGAGGCTGTAACCCCGTGACTCCGGGAGGCCGCTATTCCGAGCATAACTGCAACAGACGCCGAGGCTATCACTATAAGTGGCAGCAAAGCTATGAAGTCGTTTGAGGTCATCTGTCGCCTTCCGTTACAGCGCTAGCTGCTTTCTGATCAGCACGGTCTGCAGGGTATTGAGCACCCTGTATTATTTTTTGTAATCTGTGCATAGAATCTGCCGATGCATCCAGCACCGGTTGGGGATATAGACCTGTCGCGACTATGGCAGCTATCATCACAGCCGCAACAGCCATCTCCCGAACTGAGAAGTCGGGGAATTTCCATTCACTCTTCGCAACGCTGAAAAAGGTCGTATGCATCATCCAAACGGCATATGCCGTTGCACCGATGAGGCCGGTTCCGGCCATTACTGTCGTAGCCGCATTCGCCTGCCATGAGCCTAACAGCACTAGGAATTCCCCCACGAAATTGCCCATGCCCGGCAGGCCGAGCGAGGCGGCCGCGAATATCAGGGCCACTGCGCCCATGCGCGGTGCTGTTGACCACATGCCTCCCATTATGCTCATGTCCCTTGTGTGAATCCGCTCCTGAAGCGCGCCCGCGATGAAGAAGAGCATCCCGGTACTTATGCCGTGGGCAACTATCTGCATGACCGCTCCCTGCAAGGCCAGTTCATTCATGGCAAAAATGCCGAGGAGAACGAATCCCATGTGACTCACGCTCGTATAAGCAATCATCCTTTTGAAGTCTGTCTGTGCAAAGGCGAGGGCCGCGCCGTATAGGATTGATACCGTTCCGACTATCATCGCTGGCAAGGCAATGATCGACGACGCCTCGGGGAACAGGGGAAGCACGAACCGCAAGAATCCGTAAGCACCGGTTTTCAGCAGCAGACCTGCGAGGATTATGCTTCCAGCGGTAGGTGCTTCGGTATGCGCGTCCGCAAGCCACGGGTGAAAGGGCACCGCAGGCAGCTTTACCGCAAAGGCTACAGCGAACCCTGCCATGAGCCACAGGCCTTCCTGCGTCGAAAGCGCAGTTCCAAGCAATTGGAGATAATCGAATGTATAGATACCTGTCGACCTGCCATGTATGAAATAGAGCCCAAGGATAGAGACGAGCATCAGGAGCCCTCCGGCCTGCGTGAAGATAAAGAACTTCATCGATGCATATACTCGATTTTCGTGCCCCCAGATGCTGATGAGGAAATACATAGGTACGAGCATAAGCTCCCAGAAAAAGTAAAAGAGAAACAGATCGAGCGAAAGGAAGACGCCTAGTATGCCGGCGATTATGAACATAATATTGACATGGAAAAAGCCGATACGATCCCTGATTTCCGACCATGATGAGACCACAGCAACTATACCTAGAAATGCAGTAAGTGTCACGAGTATCAGACTAAGACCGTCCAGTGCAAGGTGAATGCCGATGCCGAGTTGAGGTATCCAGGCATGTCTGAAATCGATAATCCATTGGCCCTGCAATCGGTCTGAAAGCAGAGTGGTCAGACGGTTTGTCCATATCGAGATGGCAAGAACAAGATCTGCTGAGAGGGCTGTTAGCGAGATCCAGAACGGCGCCCTGGGATGAAGGCGTGCAGAAAGCCAGGAGAGTATGCCTCCGATGAGAGGAATCGCTATGAGAAGAATCAGGGTCATCTCAATACCACCATGCCGATTATTATTATGGCGCCGATGGCGATACCGAAGGCGTATCTCCTGACGAGGCCGCTCTGTGCAGCGCTCAGGAGGTGATTCGAAACTATGTGCAGCAATGCTATGAGCCGATAGAGCAGGTCAATGACGTCACGCTTGTTGGCACGTGCGGCTAGCACGAACGGTCGGACGAAGAGAGCGTCGTACAGGCGGTCGAAGTTCCATCCGCCGTAAAGGAAGCAGTGTAAAGCATATCCGAAGGGTTTCTCCACGAAGTTTCGGGCATAGAGCGGATTGTAAAGGAAGAATATATATGCAATGAATACGCCGAAGAGAGATATAGACCCCGAAAGATACTGCATGGTTCCTTCGGAAAATGTATTTGAAATAGACGCTGTTGCAGGAAGCGTGGTCGTGATGAACTCCGAAAAGAGCGGCAGGTTTCCCAGTGTTTCGGGCAACTGGACGAACCCGCCGATCAGCGACAGAACAGCAAGCGTTATCAAAGGTATCCTGATCCGAAGGCCGGAATGATCCGCTCTCTGACGAGGCGCGTCCGAATGCGGCTTTCCGTAGAATATGAGAAATACCATGCGGAATGCATATATCGAAGTGAGCAGGGCGCCTGCCAACCCCGCTGCCCAGAGCCATGGGCTGCCCGACGCTGACGTCAAGGTTTCCCAGAGGATCAAATCCTTGCTGTAGAAACCTGCCGTTATCAACGGGAGTGCGGACAGAGAAGCTGAGCCGATCAGGAAACACCAGAAAGCGAAAGGAAGCTGTAGGCGTAGCCCCCCCATCTTGAACATATCGCGCTCATGATGGAGTGCGTCGATCACTACCCCTGCACTTAAAAAGAGGAGAGCCTTGAAAAAGGCATGCACCATGAAATGAAAGATCGCTGCCGACCAGGCGCCGACGCCGAGAGCGAGGAACATATAGCCTATTTGGCTCATGGTGGAGTATGCGAGTGCCCGCTTGATGTCCCATTGCGTTAGCGCGCTTATGCCGGCAAGCAGCAATGTGGCGGCGCCTATGACAGCAACCGCCAGCTGGACCTGAGGGGCTAGGGTGAACAGTACATGTGTCCGCGCTATCAGGTAAACTCCGGCTGTAACCATTGTAGCGGCATGTATCAACGCGCTTACAGGGGTAGGGCCTGCCATAGCGTCTGGCAGCCATGTCTGAAGCGGAAGCTGTGCAGATTTGCCTACAGCGCCGCCAAGCAGAAGCGCGGCCGCAGCAATAGCTAGCGGCAAACCGGACGGCCATTGCAGTGCCGCTCTCACAAGGACTTCATGTATCTGGAGAGTCCCCAAGTTGTGATATAGAATGAACAAGCCGACCGCCATTGAGGCATCGCCGACACGCGTCACTATAAAGGCCTTCATTGCTGCTCGACCGTTTGCGGGGTCTTTGTACCAGAAGCCGATCAATAGATAACTGCAGAGCCCTACACCTTCCCAGCCGAGATAGAGCAGAAGGAGATTGTCGGCCAATACAAGGGTCAGCATCGATCCCACGAAGAGATTCATATAAGCGAAGAACCGGCTGTAGCCTTCTTTTTCGCCTGCCATCGACTCGGTGGAATAAAGGTGTATCATAAAGCCGACGCCCGCGATCACAAGGACCATGACGAGAGAAAGCGCATCTATCGTTAAAGCTATATCCGGTTTGAAACCGCCCACGGAGATCCATTCCCAGAGCAGTTGCGTATAAACATGTCCATGGGGTGGGGCAGTAATGAAGGCAGCTGCAATGCTGAGTGCAACCAGTGCGGAGATCCCGACAGAGCCTGCGCCGATGGTTGCGGCAACGGGCCTCGGCATTCTAGCACCAATAATAGCCAGGATTATGAATCCCGCAAAGGGAAGCGCAGGTATCAGCCAGAGATAATCGAGCATTTATCCTCTCATAGTGTTTGCTTCGTCGCTGTTGACGGTCCTGATTCGGTGAAACAATTGAAGCACAATGGCAAGACCGACCGATACTTCGGCGGCAGCCATCACTAAAATAAAGATGAACATGACTTGTCCGTCAGCTTGTCCCCACTTTGAACCAGCCGAGATGAAGGCGAGCCCGGCCGCATTCAGCATGATTTCGATAGACAGCAGGAGGAAGATGATATTGCGCCGCGCCAGCACGCCGGCGAGCCCTATGGCGAAGAGCATCGCAGCCAATATCAATCCGTATTCCGCCGGCACATTAGTCATGGATCGTAACGTCCTCCATCTGAGAATCATCACGCTTCCTCTTGCCGAGATGATAAGCCCCGACGAGTCCCGCAGTTAGCAAGAGGGACGAAAGTTCAACCCCGAGCATATACGGACCCATCAGTGCTATGCCCACCTGCTTCGATTCTATAACGGGCCTTGCGCTCAGCGGCTCCCGGGGAAGCGACATGACAGCAAATAATTCTATGATCAGAACCGTCGAAAGCACGGACGGACCGATCCATAATCGGAAGTTCATCCATCGCCGTTCCTGCTGTATCGAGCCGGGCCCAGAACTGATCATCATAATAACGAAGACGAAGAGGACCATGATCGCACCGGCGTATATCACCACTTCGAGCGCCGCTGCAAAGGGAGCCCCTAGCATGAAGAATATCAGTGCCACCGACAGGAGGGAGACGATAGCATAGAGCAACGCATGGACAGCATTCGATCTGCTTATAGCAAGTACTGAAGAGGTCAGCGCTACAGCTGCCGAAATATAAAAAAAGGTCATCATCGTCTTTCCTCCAATAGTTTCATGGCATCAAGGACCTTATGTCGACTGGCGGTCTTTCGTTTTCCGACTCGCCCTTGTCTTTGCCCGCGATTGATGTCCCCGCTACCTTGTAAAAATTATAATCAGGATATTTGCCTGGACCGCTGATGAGAAGGTCCGCCTTTTCATAGACCAGATTTTCGCGCTTGTATTCAGCCATCTCAAAATCAGGAGTCAGCTGAATAGCGTAGGTCGGACATGCTTCTTCGCAAAAGCCACAAAAAATGCAGCGCGAAAAGTTTATGCGGAAGAATTCCGGATACCTTCTGCCGTGTTCATCCTCAGTCGCCTGAAGCGAAATGCAATCCACCGGGCACGCTACGGCGCAAAGATAGCATGCGACGCAGCGTTCTCCGCCATCGGGGTCACGAGAGAGGATGATGCGGCCTCTCCAGCGCGGCGGCAGGTACGGTTTCTCTTCAGGGTATTGGACCGTCTCTTTCTTGTGCCAGAGATGCAGAAAGACGTTCCAGATGCTTCTTAAAGTTCCGAGCATAATCTCCTCATTCGGGCGGTTCGCGAACCGCCCCTACATTGTCCCCAATAACAATGCGCCTGTGATAAGCAGGTTTGCCATGGCAATCGGCAGTAGTATCTTCCAGCCGTATGACATGAGCTGATCGTAACGCGGTCTCGGCATAGCCGCCCTGAGCAGTATGAAACCGCAGATGAAGAAAAAAGTCTTTATAGTGAACCAGACGATGGGCGGCAGAAAGGGGCCAAGCCATCCTCCAAAATAGAGCGTTACGATCATCGCGGAGACCAGCGTGATGCCTATATATTCGCCGACAAAGAAGAGCCCGAACTTCATTCCGGAATATTCCGTATGGAACCCGGCTACGAGTTCGCTCTCGGCCTCGGGCAGGTCGAATGGGAGACGGCGCGTCTCGGCGAGCCCCGCGATTATGAATATCACCATCCCGAAGAATTGAGGTATCCAGAACCATCCAATCCGCTGGGCCTCGACGATATCTCCCAGGTTGAACGAGCCCGCCATCATCACCACACCCATGACCGAGATGCCCATGAATACCTCATAGCTCAGCATCTGGGCCGAGGCCCTCAGACCGCCAAGCAGCGAGTATTTGCTGTTGGAAGCCCAACCGCCGAGGACAACGCTGTATACTCCCAGTGATGACATGCCGAGGAAAAAAAGCAGGCCAACATTGAGATCAATAACTACTATCCCTGGCGCAAACGGGATGACCGCAAACGCCAGGACTACCGTAATTACGATCACAATCGGTGCGAGTATAAAGACGGGCTTGTCGGAGAATGGCGGCACCCAATCCTCCTTGAACATGAGCTTTATCGCATCCGCAAGGGGCTGGAGCAGGCCGTATGCGCCGACTCGGTTCGGACCGTAACGGTCCTGCCAGAAGGCCAGCAGCCTGCGTTCGAGCCAGATCAGGCCCGCCGCGACCGTGAGGACTGAGAAGAGGACGCTTAAGGGTATGATGATGCCGATGAGTGTGCTCATAGCCGGCCCCTCCATGTTGTCTCTATCCTGCATTTCTCCGAATAATCGAACAGCTTCATATCAGGCAGTCCGAAGGGCAAGCCTGCTACGCCTTTTGGCAAGGAATCCTCCCGTCTGACAGGCAACTCCATACGGTCCGTCTTTCCGATCAGGGCGATCATGTCGCCTTCGACAATCTTCAGGTGCTTGATATCTTCGGCATTCAGCGCCAGATAAGGGTGCGGGGCCAGTTCTGCAACTGCTGGGGATAGCATACTCAGTTGCCCCGATCCATAGATATGATGCATCGGGACCACTATCCACTCCTTTGCCTTGTGGCCCGAATGTTTGGGCACCTTCGTGAAATATTCTATGACTGCGCCTTCACGGGGCGCTATCAGTCGTTTGCCCGGATCTCCGCCGTGCAGATGACCTCCGGCTTCATCCTGGAATTTATTTAGCGCCTGCACCGAATTCCAGCCCGGTGCCCAGTAATGTGTTACAAGAGAAGGCGGAGGCATGTTTTCGTATCCTTCCATCGAAAAGGCAAGCGGCGAATCGGCATCATCCGAAGGTCGAGGGTCGTGCACGCTGATATCCGCATGCATAGCTGTCCGACCGCTGTAACGGTGAGGCTGACGTGGGACCTTCATCCCGCTTATCCTGAAATTGGCCGGCGGAGCGATATCAGCCACATTGCGAAAGACCGCCAGTGAATCAGCCATCGATTTGCATATATCGTCAATCGTATTCCAAAGCGTCGCATTCGTATTCCCTGCGGCCTTCAGCATATCTACAATCCAGCGCCAGCTGTCCCGTACTTCACCTGTCGGCGGCATCACCCGATAGAAGCGCTGGGCGCGGCCTTCGTTGTTGACAAGGGTACCGTCGCCTTCAGCAAAGGTCGCAGAGGGAAGCAAGAGTCTGGCCTTCGACGCGGTTTCAGACGGCAGGCAATCAAGCACGATGACATTTTTTATTTTTGACAGGAATGCGTCGACCGATGATTTTTCCACGAGATCGTAAATATCTCGTTCAAGAATAACTACGGTATCGGCATGCGTTTTATCCGAATAGATCGCATCTTCAATGCTGCCGCCCCCCATGAACATAAGACCGAGGGAATTGCATTCAGGCACGATGTAACTCAGCCTTGCGGCGCGGCCCGTCGCATTCAGTGCCAGTGCGATATTGGCCGCTGCCTGGATCACGGCCTCGCTTCCGCACCCCGTTCCGGATATTATCAACGGTCTCTCCGCATTCTTAAGTGCTGCTGCGATCTTACTTGCCAAGGAAATCTCTGCGTCGGAAAACTCTCCGGCCTGCGGGGCATCGCCATGTACTGCATGTGCAATAGCGAATCCGAAACGGGCCAGGTCGTCGGGCGCTGCCTGATATGTGGAAGTCGCGATGTCGTCGAGTTTTGTCCTGGCCGGCGACGCAATGAATAGCGGTCCCTTTTCGTTCTGCGTGATGTAACCTATGGCCAGATTGTTCCAATGCGCTATGCCTGCATCGTCCATCTTTTTCATGGGCTTCTGGCACCCAGCCCTGCGCACGGCCAGATCAGCGAGTGGAGCCGTGTTTGTAACATCCTCACCTAATATTAGCACCGCGTCGCAATTCCTCATATCTTCAAGCGAGGGGATGACTAGCGGCCGCTCTTTCATTATGTCCGCTATAAGAGAGACGAGTCTGTAATCCGAGGAGGTCATTCCGAGGTAAAACGAATCGGGTCCGACGAGAGTGCGCAGAGCATAATTCGCTTCTAGTGAAGCTGCCGGAGAGCCGATACCGATAGCGCGCATGGCGAAATGGAACGAACTGCTGAAGTATTTCTGAATATCTTCAGGCGACGCAGTCGACGATGAGCTATCATCTCTTCTGATGATAGACATTCTTATTCTGTCGGGACTGTTGACAAAAGAGTAACCGAAACGCCCCCTGTCGCAAAGGAAGTATCCGTTCACGTAGAAGTTGAACCTGTTCAGCACTCGCCGGAGTGATCCGTACCGTTCTCCCGGGAGGATATTGCATCCGAGGCTGCAATGGACGCATATCGACGGTGCGGTCTGCAGGTCCCATTTACGGGTATAGTGCTCCTTGAGGGGCTTGTCGGTGAATACGCCGGTCGGGCAGATTTCAACCAGATTGCCGCTGAATTCGCTTTCGAGAGGACCGTCCTTGTAACGCCCGAAATAGACATGATCGTGGGCAGAGAAGACATTCAGGTCACGCCCTCCCGCGTAGTCGTTGTAAAACCTGACACAGCGGTAGCACTGTATGCAGCGGTTCATTTCATGATTTACGAACGGCCCGAGATACTGGTTGTTGTGGGTGCGTTTCCTGAAGCGGGTCTTCCGGTAGACATGGCCTGTCATCACCGTCATGTCCTGAAGATGGCACTCGCCCCCTTCGTCGCAAACCGGGCAGTCATGTGGATGATTCAGCATGAGCCACTCGATGACGCTCCTCCTGAAACGGACCACCTCTGGATCGTCGACGGAGATGCGCATTCCGTTCTTGACCTGTGTCATGCAGGACATGATGATCTTGCCCTTTGTGTCCTTATCGTCGCGGAACTGCTTCACCGCGCATTGCCTGCAAGCGCCGACGGATCCGAGTGCCGGATGCCAGCAGAAATAGGGTACGTCGAAGCCGAGGTCGAGACAGGCCTCAAGAAGGTTCTTGCCGTCTTTGACATTGTAATGCTTATTTTCTATGTATATCGTTGCCATTTCCTCTTAGTATCTTCCGGCATGATGCATGCGGTTTGCATCATACCTTTGCTTTGTCTTTTCTGTACGAACATCCTTTCAGGCGTATATGTTCCTCGAAATCGTCCCTGAAGTGGCGCAGGGCGCTTTCGAGAGAAAACATCGCTGCGGGCGCCAGCGTACAAAACGTGTTTCCAGTTTCCAGCAGTTTTGTCTGAGCAAGCAGAATTTCTATGTCTTCCGCTGTGCCGCTGCCTTCTTCGAGCGCTTCTAGCATCTGGACGATCCAGGGCAGTCCTTCGCGGCATGGTGTGCACCAGCCGCACGATTCGCGGGAGAAATACCTCTGCAGACTCAGCACCATGCCTAGTGGACAGTTGCCATTGTCGAGCACGATCACCGTGCCTGTGCCTAAATGGCTCTGCACTGTTTTCATCGATGCAAAATCCATCCTCGTGTCGAGTTGCTCCGAAGTGACGAACTCGCTTGAAGCGCCTCCCGGCAGTATGCCGCGGAACTTGAATCCCTCCTTCATTCCGCCGGCATGCTCTTCAAGTATTTCCCTGAGTGTAGTGCCCATCGGCAGCTCCCATGCCCCAGGCTTCTTCACCCTTCCGCTTGCGCCATATATTTTTGTCCCGCCTTCTTCGGTATAGCTCAGCTCCCTGAACCAATCCGGTCCGTTTGCGACGATGTGGGGGACATTGCAGATGGTCTCGACATTGTTGACTACTGTCGGCTTTCCCCAGAGCCCCACAGAAGACATATGCGGAGGTCTGCTGCGCGGTATGGCGCGGCCTCCTTCCAGCGCATTCAAGAGGGCGCTCGACTCGCCGCAGATGTATCGGCCTGCGCTTACATGCAGATGAAGTTCGTAATTGAAGCCCTGGCCCATGATGTTCGTGCCGAGATAGTTCTTATCGTAGGCTTCCTTTATCGCCTTGCTCAATATCCGCGCGGCCTTTACATAGTCCCTGCGAATGAAGATGTAGCCGACTTCGGCCTCGATCGCATAACCTGCCAGGATCATGCCTTCGATGAGCTGATGCGGATCGCCTTCGGCAAGGAACCTGTCCTTGAAACTGCCCGGCTCCATCTCGTCAAAATTGCAGACGACATATTTAGGCCGCGGGACATCCTTTCCCATCGGCACAAGACTCCACTTCTTGCCCGCCGGGAAGCCTGCGCCGCCCCTGCCCAGAAGGTTCGCCCGCACTACCATGTCTATGACCTCTTCGTGGTCGTGGTCTGAAAGCGCCTTGTGGAGGCCCCGGTAGCCCCCAGACTCCACATACTCCAGAAGGTTGCAGGGCGGCCCGCCGGGCCTAATGTTTTTAGTAAGAGGTTTTTCTTTTGTCATGTCGTCAATATTTCTGAAGAATCTCATCCACAATGGACAGTGTCAGATTCGTATAGAGATCGTCATCTATCATCATGGCCGGGGCCTCTTCGCACACACCCAGGCATGCCGACGGCAGGAGTGTGAACCTTCCGTCTTTGGTTGTTTCTCCAAGCGAGATGCCGAGCTTTTCCATTAAGTGCTGTTTGACATCCTCATACCCGACAAGCCAACAGCTTACACTGTCGCAGACGAGTATTACATGTTTGCCGACAGGCCTGCGGTAGATGAGTGAGAAAAAAGTAGCGATGCTGTCGACCTCGGCAGGCGTCATGCCTAGCATATCAGACGCTTGTTCGAGTGCTGCGTCGGGGACCCACCGCCGATGCTTCTGCAGCACTTTCAGTACATCTATGACTGCCGCTTTTTTCGTGGGAGCTTTTTTTATCTCCTCTTCGATCTCTCTTCTTTCTATGTCTGTAATCATTTCTGCTTCACCTGTCAACATCCGCAAGCACGAAATCGATGCTCCCCAAAATGGCCATAAGGTCCGGTATCATCAACCCGCGGCACATAAGCGGCACCATCTGGAGATGAGGAAAGGAGGGTGCCCTGATCCTGACGCGGTACGGCATGGTGCTACCGTCGCTGACCAGGTAATAGCTGTTGATCCCCTTGGTAGCCTCGATGCCGACTGACGCCTCACCGGGCGGGATTACAGGTCCCCAGCTTGCCCCGAGAAAATGGTCGATCAGGGTTTCGATGTCCTGCATGGTACGTGCCTTCAAAGGAGGCGTGGCCAGCGGATGGAGCGATTTGTATGGTCCGTCCGACATGTTGTCGAGGCATTGCCTGACGATGCGGAGGCTCTGACGCATTTCTTCAATGCGGACCACCCCCCTGTCATAACAGTCGCCGTTCACGGCTGTCGGAATCTCGAAATCGAACTGATCGTATCCGCCGTAGGGCCTCTTCTTTCTCATGTCCCATTGAAGCCCGCAGGCCCGTAGGCCAGGCCCGGTGATTCCCCATTCAAGCGCTTCCACTTTCGAATAGCAGCCGATTCCCTGCGTCCTCGCCTTGAATATTTGATTGCCCATGACGATGCGGTCGTACTCCGCAATCCTGGAGGGCATATAATCGAGGAAGTCCCTTATCAGCGTGTCCCAACCACGCGGGAGGTCCTGGGCCACGCCTCCGATCCTGAACCAGTTCGGGTGCATTCTGCCTCCACAGATCGCGGAAATTATATCGAAGATACGTTCCCTGTCTGTGAACATGTAAAAGACAGGCGAGAGAGCGCCGACATCTTGGGCAAAGGTCCCGTACCAGACGAGATGGCTCGCGATGCGGAAAAGCTCGGACAGCATAATCCTGATCACCTTCGCCTTGTCCGGCACTTCAATCCCGGCGAGCTTTTCGACCGACAGCACATATGCGAGATTGTTCATCACGCCGCCAAGGTAATCGATCCGGTCCGTGTATGGAATGTAGGTATGCCATGATTGACGCTCGCCCATTTTCTCGACTCCGCGATGGTGGTAACCTATGTCGAGCATCGACTCCACGATCTCTTCGCCGTCGAGTTCCAGTACGACCCGCAGAAGCCCGTGCGTGCCCGGATGCTGCGGGCCGAGGTTCAGGAACATCACATCCGTGTCGCGGAGATTCCTTTTGAGACCCCACTCCTCGGGACGGAATTTGAGCTCTTCCTGACGCAGCATCTCGGTCTCATCGGGCAAGTCGAATGGCTCCATGTCCGTAGCCCGCGCTATGTGATCTTTGCGCAACGGATGGCCCTTCCAGTAGTCCGGCATCAGTATGCGCCTGAGAAGCGGATGTCCTTTGAATCCAATCCCGAACATATCCCAGACTTCGCGTTCATACCAGTTTGCCGCAGGCCAGATATCGACTATGCTCTCGACAGAAGGGTATTCTCCTTTAAGCGGGACCTTGAGCCTGAGGTCTTCGTTCCTGCTGAAGGACATGAGATGATAGACCATCGTGAAGTCGTTGTCTGGACGAACCACCCTGGGGTCAGGAGTGCGGAGGCGTGACCTCTCGTCGATTGCCGTAAGATCATAAAGCATTTCATAAGGGTTGTCGATATCCTTTTTTAAATGACGAAGTATATCCTTCAACTTGTCAGGTGAAATTGAAACGGTAGGGATGGAATCCTTCGTCTCCTGATGAGTGATGACGTCGCTGCCGAAGACGCCTTGAAGCTCTTTGATCAATGGAAAGGTATCAGTCATAGTGCCTCATACTTCATCCGGAGACCTCAGGTCTACGGCTTTCATCCTTTCGGCGCGCATCATATCGCGCATAGAGGGTGCGGGCGCCTTTTCGACACCTTGCGGCCCAGCGACCCAGCTGAGGGGCCTCTTTTCCGACCCGACCGCTTTTTGCAAAAGTAGCAGTCCTTCCATGAATGCCTCGGGCCTGGGAGGGCATCCCGGAACATAAACATCCACCGGGAGAAATTTGTCCACACCCTGGACCACGCTGTAGATATCGTACATTCCGCCCGAATTCGCGCATGATCCCATCGAGATCACCCATCGCGGCTCCATCATCTGGTGGTACAGGCGCTTGATAACCGGGGCGATCTTGACGAAGACTGTACCGGCGACGATCATCACGTCAGCCTCGCGGGGCGTTCCCCTTATCACTTCCGCTCCGAATCGGGCAATATCGTACCTACTGGTCAGGCTGGTAGCCATCTCGACAAAGCAGCACGAAAGGCCGAAGTTGAAGGGCCAGAGGGAATTCTTTCGTCCCCATGCTAGCAGGTCCTGGAGGCGTGACATGATCAACACCTTGCCGACCGCGTCTTCCATCGACTGTCCGTGAGTGTGTGACCCTTCATTGTTCATGAACGGAATTACCTTTCCAATATCGCTGACGTTTTTCTTTTGCGTGGGCCCCATTCAAGGGCCCCGATTCTCCACAGATAGACTAGCATGGCAAGCAGTACCGAAATAAAGACAGCCATTCCGATATAGCCCGACCAGCCATTTTCAAACAGGGATACCGACCAGGCGAATATGAAGACAGATTCTAGATCGAAGATGATAAAAAACATCGCGATCATGTAAAACTTGATGTCGAACCTCATCCGGGCAGAACCCGTGGCAAGGATGCCGGATTCGTAGGGCTCTTCCATGTCCCTGTCTCGGTGCCTCTGTCCGAGCAGATAGGATGCACCTACCATCACAGCGGCAACTATAATTACGGCGATGGCATAAAGAACGAAAGGCCAAAGCGGTACTGGATTCATTGTCACCTCTTATAGTGCTACGGATGAGTATAAGTGTAGCAACGATGGGCGGACTAAGCAATCAACGGCGGCAATGGCAGCTGGAAACATGATATATTGATAATATCAGCAGAGGGTCAGACGTCCGGGGAGAGGCAAGATGAAACGGGCAGCGATATTTATGGCTGTGATGGCATTGATAATTTTTGCGTGCAGCCGCCACACTGCAACGCTTGGACTGACCATACCCTTACCCCTGACCGGCCCTGAAGCGAAATTCGGCCAGATTCAGAAGCGCTCATACGAGATTGCCGCAGCGGAGATCAACGCCCATGGAGGAATCAAGGGTAAACGTCTCGTATTGCGCTTCGAAGACACTCGCGGCAAGCCGGAGTTTTCGAAAGAGGTCGCTGAAAAGATAATCGATGTCGCAAATCAGGCCATCCTGGTAGGCGAGTATTCTTCCCGGTGCGCAAAGGCCGTAGCTGCCGTGGCTGAGGAACGCAAGGTGCCTTATCTGGTTGTGGCGAGCGCAGCTGACGATATCACGCAGGGAGATAATCAATACGTCTTTCGCCAGAATGTTCCGAATGCTCATTACACCGACGGTCTGATTTCATTTATGAAGCAGGTGGTGAAGCCGGAGACCATAGCGATCATTTACGAAAGTTCCTCTTTCGGCTCATCAGGTGCCGAAGATATGGCGAAGCAGGCAAGGGTTAACGGCATAAAGGTGCTGGCGAGTGAAAAATACGAGAAGGGCGCCATAGACTTCAGACAGCTTCTTTTGAGAGTCAAGGCTGCAAGCCCCGACGTCATCTACATGGTTTCATATGCCGCCGATGCTGCGCTACTCATGAAGCAGATAAAGGAACTCAAGATCTACGCCAAACTCTTTGCGGGCAACGCCGCCGGCTTTGCGATCCCGGAATTCATAGATTGGGCGAGGGACGCCGCAGAGTACGTCGTTACCGCCACACTCTGGAGTCCCAAGCTCAAATTCGCTGGGGCTGGACGATATGCCGATAAATATAAGGCAATATTCGGTGATTATCCGTCATACCACGGGGCGTCGGCATATTCATCGCTCTTCGTGATCAAGGACGCCCTTGAGAGGGCTGACAATTGGACACCAGGCGATATACGCACGGCTCTCAAAAAGACTCATATCATGACTGCATTCGGCCCTATTAGTTTCGAAGACAGGGAGGGGTACAGGAACCAGAATTTCATGGATACCTTTGTGCTTCAGGTCATAGACAACGAGTACGAGACAATATGGCCCCCTTCGTATGCAACAAAGGAATATGTCTATCCTATTCCCGTTTGGAGTGAGAGACGATAAGGAAGGGCAGGCGGTTTTCATTCGAAATCGATTATAATTCTCTATGTCCGTACAATCACAAAACCTCAAACCCGTTCTCGACCAATTCCACCTTGATTTCGATTTCGAGGGTACGGCTGCGCGCGATCCGATTGAATTTCCGCGTTCGTATTTGCATCCGGAAGACAAGGAAATATCCGGTTTTATCGCGTCTGCATTCGCCTATGGCAACGTCAATCTTTTTAAACCTGTAGTCAGGAAATTGCTTTCGAAGATGGGAGAGAGTCCATACTCGTTCATTCGGCAATTCGATATAAAAAGGCAGCGCAAACTTTTTGCAGGTATCAAATACCGTTTCAATGAAAACGACGACATCATAGCACTCTTTTTAATCCTGCACGAAATTCTGAAGAAATCCGACTCTTTAGAGAAGGTATTTAGGCAACATTACCGCATCGCCGACGCGGATATCGGGAATGCGCTTACGGGACTAATCGATGCCATGACCGGAATCGATACCACACCCGTTTACGGTGATAATGTAAAGCCTGCCGGACTACTTCAGTTCATCCCGTCGCCCCGCAAAGGCAGCGCCTGCAAAAGGATGAACCTTTACCTGCGTTGGATGATACGCGACAAGGACATCGATTTCGGCATCTGGAAGGGCATACCGAAGAACAAACTCATCATGCCTCTCGATACCCATATAGCAAGGATTTCGAGGTGCCTCGGGTTTACGGGCAGAAAAGCGCAGGACTGGAAAATGGCTGTCGAGATTACCGACGCCCTGAAAAAGCTCGATCCCGAAGACCCGCTGAAATACGACTTCGCGCTTTGCCACCAAGGAATCTCGAAGGTTTGCAGCGCTAAGAATTGCGATAGTTGCCGATTGTTCGAGACGGACATAACATCGTAACGGCGGTTCGCGAACCACCACTACACGCCGTTATTCCGAATTGTCCGGAATCTGTTCCTGCAAAAAACAGTGTCAATCTCATCATAAAAATAAATACTTATAGGTGCATTAACATGATATTCCTTCTTTTCAAATAATCCCTTATGCTAATATATCGGCGGGGAAACTAAAGAAGGGGGGAAGTAGTGATGAGTTGCGGGGGGAAGTTTTTTGTGCGAGCGGCACATGCAACATTTGTAATTCTGGTTTTGTATATGATGCTTCCGGCGTTCGCATTCGCTGAACAGTCCGAGGAAGAGAAAAATTTTCTTCTCATGTATTTCAGGGAGGAGGAGCTTCAGGTCGTTTCGTCCACCAGGAGTCTGCAGTCCATCTCTCGCATCGCTGAAAACATATCTGTTGTCACCGCCGCAGACATCGAGCGCATGAACGCGCATTCACTGGCGGAGGTGCTGAATACGGTCAATGGGGTGCAGGTACAGTTTGCCCCGACTACGCCGGGTAATGACGCGACTGTGTTTATACAGGGATCTGAACAAAGGCATGTGACGATCCTGATAGACGGTATTATACAGAATAATCTCTTTTCTAATCAGCAGGACATCGGAATAATACCGGTCCAGATGATAGAAAGGATCGAGATTATCAAGGGCCCTGCTTCATCTGCATGGGGATCTGCTCTTGGCGGTGTCATCAATGTCATCACGAAGAATCCGGTCGACAGCGGTCTTCATGGAATGACAGCCGTATCATACGGTACGAGAAATACGGAAGATTACCGCGCGGAGATCAGCGGAAAAAACGGTGATCTCGGACTGTATCTGACCGTGGGCGGCATCCATTCCGACGGATTAAGGTTCGGGACTGCAGTACTGAACAATAATATTTTTGGAAAGCTGACATATTCGATTTCCCCCTCTACCGATATCAGTTCCAGTATATTTTATCTCGATGGCCACAGGGACAGGGGAGATTTCAGGGAATTCGATGAAAAAGACAACGACAGGGTTGAGCAGTATTTCGGTACTGTCACTCTGACATCCAGATTGACAAAAGATCTTGTCCTGGATGTCTCTGCATATTCGCAAAGACAAAGATCACGATATTTTGAAGATTTTGTTGATGTCGGTACCACTTCTTCCTTTACAGATGACAGGCGATACGGGGGCAGTGCAAAACTCGTTTGGAAGTTTGAATCCAATACCGTTGTTCTCGGTTCCGATTACAACAATGGAACAGAGAAGAGTGACGTTTTGCTGGATGGAAAGCAGAATCTGACAACCTGGGCGCTATTCGCCAACGACACGATTACAATTGGAGATTTCGCTGTTACGCCGGGAGCGCGCTATGAACATACCAACACAAACGGCGCTTTTGTGAGTCCGAGCTTAGGGGCAACATACCTGCTGACAAAAAAGACGATCCTGCGTGCTTCGGTCGCAAGGGGATTTAATATCCCGGCGCTTGGCGACACCTTTGGATCAGGCAGCGGGGGCTATCCGAATCCCAACCTTGAAGTCGAAAAGGTTATGTCGTATCAAGTCGGAGCTGAAACCGGTGAGCTGAAATATGTGTGGGTAAAAGTTTCCCTATTTCGCCATGATCTTAAGGATGTCCTGGCGGCTATAGACAGCGACGGAGATGGCTTAGTGGATAAAACGGTGAACCAGGGAAGACAGAGGAGGCAGGGCTTCGAGGCGGAGATAAGGACTTTGCCAGTATACAATACTACTTTTTCTGCTGGTACAACATACATTAGCGCCAAGGACCAAGATACAAATGAAGTGTTGCTGACGATACCTCAATACACGTACGATATCGGCTTATCTTATGACGACAATAAATCCCTCAGGGCGCAACTTAAAGGACGTTATGTATGGTGGAATACCGGGGATTATCAAAACTCGAAATACTCAAACTTTAATCTCGATCTCAATATCATAAAGACTATATACAAGCATAAGGATCAAAAGCTTGAAGCGTTCATGACCGCTCATAATCTTTTTAACGCCAACCAGTATATGATTGACTGGTACCGAAATGCCGGCAGATGGGCCGAGGGGGGCCTAAGGTACAAGTTTTAGGCCTGACGTTTAAATAAAAGTTGAAAACTAGCCATGATTTGTTATACGCTTTGTTATAGAGTCAGCTCAAATATATCTTGGGGGTATGCATGAAAAAAGGAATCGTTGTATTGAAGAAGGGCGTCTCGAAGAAGGCTGTCCTGGCGACAACATGCTGTAGGACTGGTGCAGCTAACGTTAAGCTGTAATAGATTTAGAATGTAATTTTAAAGCTGCTGGAAAAGGGGGGGCGCGTCCTCCCCTTCTTTTGAGCATTACCGGCAACCAATGGAATTATCAAAATATAGCCTTATTTATACCAATCGTGACGATGGCGATTCAGTCATTCTTTTTTCGACCAAAAGAGCATCAGCTATTATTGTAGACAAATCCATCCTAACGGATATCGAGGATGACGAGCTTGGTGAAGAGGAACAAGCGACGTTGACAGAACTAGGATTCCTCATTGCAAACCATGAAGAAGAGAAACAGGAGCTGTTGAGGTATATCGACGAACTCAACGAGATCGACACCAAGCTGTCCGTCATCGTGGCCATGAATCTCGACTGCAATCTTGCCTGCACATACTGTTTCGAAGGGAGCAGGAAGGGCAAGCATTACATGAGCCCTGAGACCGCGGGGCATGTCATAGATTTCATCGAAAAGAACCTGACGGAAAACAAAGAATTGATTAACGTAACTTTTTATGGCGGCGAACCGTTGCTGAGCGCTGAGCTTATCATCTCCATGGCGGAACGGCTGAAGCGGGTCGCGGAATCAAAGGCTATAGACTTCGACTTCCAGTTGGTCTCCAACGGTACACTGCTGACTCCATCCATCGTCGAAAAGTTGAAGCCTCTCGGACTTAAAGAGGCAAGCATCACCCTCGACGGTCCTGAAGCTGTCCATAATCTTTCAAGGCCTTTAAGAGCGGGCGGCGGCAGCTTTAAAAAGATAGTCGAGAACATCAAGGCAGTCTGCGGAATGATCGACATCAACATAGGCGGCAATTTTACGGCGGCGAATTATCGCGAATTCCCGACGCTACTGGATTATTTGTTGAATGAGGGCATCACGCCTGGTCGAATCGCCAGCATCAAATTCGATCCAGTTTTCGGCGAGACATCCGAATATTCGCCGCCTGGAATGGCAGGTGCCTGCTGTTCGCCGAACGAGCCGTGGGTGTTCGAGGCCGGGATAATGCTGAGGGAAGAGGTGATGAAGCGCGGGTTCAAGACGGGCGGAATTCAGCCCGTAGTCTGTGCTATCGATCTCAATAACAGGCATATCATCAACTATGACGGGAATATCTTCAAATGCACCGGCTTTTTCGATAGAAAAGATTTTGTGACAGGTAATGTGAAAAGCGGTGTGATAGACAACGGTAGCATGTACAACCTGGACAACTGGAAAATCGAAGAATGCCTCTCCTGCAAATATCTGCCCCTCTGCTTCGGCGGCTGCCGCTACATGAAATACGTTCGCGACGGCAACCTAAGCGGCGTCGACTGCAAGAAGCCCTATTACGAAGCCTGCCTCGAAGCGCTGGTGAAGCAGGATTTGCGGTATCTCGCATAACTGACCTCTGTAGCTCCCCGCCCATATCAAGCCACTCCTGGCCCCTCCTTCACCAAGGAGTGGAGTTTGGACATAACACAGCCAAGTTTAATTTTTTAGCTCCCTCCTGGATTATGAGGCGACTAAGGGGTGGTGGCGTCAAGAAATGAAAAAAGAAAAAAAGATGAAAAGTCTGCTGCAAAGTGGTATAAATGATTACGGGTATAATTACTACGTTAGTTACGGTTATGGTTACGATACATGCAAAGAAATTTCAATAAGCAGGGGCTTCCGCTGTCTCATGGCGGGAGATCTGCGAAAACAGTATGATGCCGCAGGTAATCAGACCGTCATTTAAAGGCGGGTTGATAGCGCCGTTCGTGGGTATCTTCCTGGCGATATCTTGCATCGTATGCACTGCCGCATCGCCCGAAATAGTTGTGGTCCAGAGTGCTGATATCAAGCCCTTCGATGAGACGCGCGACGGATTCGAAAGCACCTGCGGTTGCACGATTGCCGACGTGATCGTTACCGGCTCCGCCAGATCGGATGTCACCGGGACCATACGCCGGATGAACCCCGACGGGGTGCTGGCAATTGGATTAGATGCCCTTGAGAGGGTGCAGAACATCAGGGACATACCGCTGTTCTATACTATGACGGCCGGCACAGGGCATCCCTTCCAGGAATTAAAGAATCTCGCGGGCGTAAGCATGTTCATCTCTCCCGAGCGCCAGCTTCAGGCGATCAAGGAGATGTTTCCCAACGCAAGGCGTATAGGCTTGATCTATGATCCTCGGAACACGGCCTCTCTCTTCGACCGGGCGGTCCAGTACGCTAATGCGCATTCAATCGAGATAATTGCAAAAAAGGCTGACAGCACTCGTGCTGTCCTGCCGCTTCTCGAAGAACTTAAAGGCAAGATCGATGTTTTTCTCATGCTTCCCGATGTTACAGTGACAAATCGTGAGACGATCGATAGCATGCTGCTTTTTTCATTCAGCAACAGGGTCCCGATCTTTACCTTTTCCGAGAAATATGTTGAGATGGGGGCACTGGCGGCTCTGATTGTGAACCCGTTTGACCTAGGAGCCCAGACGGGAGAGATCGCCAGGAAGCGACTGGAAGGGCGTTCACTGGGCGGGTCTACACGCGCATATGCGCGGCAACAGGTCTTGCTGATCAACTCTAAGATAGCGCAGAAGCTGGGAATTGCCATCCCCGAAGCAATCCTGAAAAAAAGCGTGACGGTGAAATGATGGGGAGATTCGACCTTATGAGGCGATTGAGATATTATGCCGCCCGATGGGGCAGGCGGGACTCGTTCACGTTCAGAATGTTCAAGATATTTTTTGCCCTTTTCTTCTCAGTGTCGCTCGTATTCACTTTATATTTTGCGAAATACCAGACAGAAAAGGCGCGGGAGGACCTCGACTGGAAAGGCAGGACGATTGCCTCATTCCTTGCAAACAGTGTTCGAATCGGTGTGTTTGTCGAAAACAGGGACCTGCTCAATGATGCGATCGAGGGCGTTATGAGCCAGAGAGATGTCCTGTCGGTGGCCATTTATACGGCTGACGGAAATGAGCTTCTGAGAAGGGAGAGGCCCACAGCTAACCCGTCCGGCTATGGAGCCGGCCACTTTATGGAATTCGTCGAGCCGGTGGTTCTTGACCAAACACAAAGCAGCGAAGAGGCCCTCTATTTCCAGCAGAAAGAGGCAAAGAGCGAAAAAAAGACCATCGGCCGGGTGAGAGTCGTGCTGGATTCGTCGATTCTGAAAGAGGGCACCAATGCGATTGTGCGGCAAACCATAGGCATAACCTGCCTCTTCCTAATCATTGGAACCGTGGTACTCGTTGTTGCGATCCAAAAGGTACTGAAGCCCTTGATGGTACTTACCGATGAAGTGAAAATGATGGGGGAGGGAAAGGAGATCGAAAAGCTGTCGGTCGAATCAGGGGATGAGATAGGAAAGCTGGCTGATGCGTTCAATGTAATGACCGAAAGCCTGAAAAAGAGGGACGAAGAGGCGAGGGCGTTTGAAAAGCAGTTGAGGCATTCGCAGAAGATGGATGCCGTCGGCACGCTGGCCCGCGGCATTGCGCATGACTTCAACAACATATTGACTACTGTGCAGGCGTCACTCTACGCCATGCAGAAGAAGATATCTAAAGAGGATTCGCTGTATAATTACATATTTCGTATGGACAATTCGGTCGCCAAGGCGAAGTCGCTTGTCCAGGGCCTGCTCGCATTCGGCAAGGGGCAGGGCGCGCGATCATACCCGGTCGATATTAATGCGATTATCGATAATATGCTTCCAACTATCGAAGGCATGGTCGGTGAAAATATAACATTCAAGCTTATGATGCCTGATAAGCCGTTGGTGGTTATGGCCGATTCGGTGCAGATGAAGCAGGTGGTCCTGAATCTTGTCGCAAATGCGCGAGACGCAATGCCTGACGGCGGGACTTTGACCATCACGCTGGATGAAGTAAATGAGGCACATGAAAGTTGCATTCCCCGATCCGGCAGTTTTGCGCGTATCCTGATCGGAGATAACGGCCAGGGGATCGATGACAAAATTAAGGAAAGGATCTTCGAGCCTTTCTTTACGACAAAGGAAGTGGGAAAGGGTACGGGCCTTGGACTGTCTATCGTTTACGGCATTGTGGAACAGCATCATGGGCATATCTGCGTCAATTCAAAGCCAGGAGGCGGCACGGAGTTCAGGGTTTATATTCCACTGGCCGAAGTTTCCGATGGTTCAGTCCAAGATATTGCGGCAGGGGGGTAAATGGGGAAAGTACTGATAGTTGACGACGACAACGATCTTAGGGCCGTTGTGGGCGATGTGCTGAAAGAAGAGGGTTTTGAAGTCTCGGAAGCGAAAGATGGCGTCACAGCCCTTGGTGCTATTAAAAAGAACATGCCGGATGCTGTGCTTCTCGACCTGAAGATGCCGGGTCTCGATGGGATCGAGGTCATGCAGGAGATCAGGAAGATCGATTCCCGCATTCCTGTGATAATCATGACCGCTCACGGAGACATCCCCACTGCGGTAGCTGCCATCCAAAAAGGCGCATACGATTTTACTATAAAGCCGCCCGATTTCGATAAGCTGATCATCGCGCTCAAACGCGCCGTGGAAAGGCGGAAACTGGAAATTGAGGTCAAGCGTTTCAGCAATGCCCTGGACCTCTCTCTCGAACAGATGTTCGGCAGCAGCCCAGCCATCAAGAAGCTCGTGGACCAGATAACACAGGTCGCCGGAACAAACCTGTCGGTGATAATACAGGGTGAGACTGGCACAGGAAAGACGTTTATAGCGAATGCCATCCATTCCGTTAGCACCAGGGCCAGGAAGGCCTTCGTTCGGGTAGATATGGGACTGATTCCCGACACGCTTTTCGAGAGCGAGCTTTTCGGATACAGAAAGGGGGCCTTTACCGGCGCAGACAGGCACAAGGCGGGATATTTCGAAAATGCCAACAGCGGCACCATCTTCATCGACGAAATCGAGAATATCCCGCTGCATATACAGGGTAAGCTCCTGAGCGTTCTCGACGAGAAACGCATATATCCCTTGGGCAGCACGACGCCTGTCTCAATAGATGTCAGGGTTGTAGCAGCTACCAACAAGGATATCAGGCAGTGCGTTATGGCAAAGAACTTCAGGGAGGACCTCTATTACCGGCTCGGAGAATTCGTCATAAAGGTGCCGCCACTCCGCGAGCGGTCCGAAGACATACCTTTCTTTGTGAATAAGTTCATCCTGGATGCAGGCACGGAGTTGAACAGGCAGATACGGGAGATTACCGGTGATGCACTTACCCTGCTGGTGAACCATACGTGGCCGGGTAATGTGAGGGAATTGAAAAATGTGGTGAGGAAGGCTGTCCTGATGTCTGCAGGAGACGTAATCGACAAACATGTGGTAGGCCCGCTGCTTACCGAGTTCGAGGTGGAGGAAAAAACATCGTCCCTATCCATAAAGGATGCGGTAAGGGATGTCGAGAAACGAAAGATAAAAGAGGCACTTCGCAGGACCAACGGCAACAAGACCAGGTCAGCTGAACTACTCTGCATCAGCTATAAGAACCTGCTGGACAAGATCAAAATTTATGGGCTGGAGTAAGTGCGCCGCTTGCTGTGCCCTACATGGCCGCCCACCTGATTATCTCGTCAACCATCGCCTTTATGGTCGCTTCTTTGGGCATTATTGTCACTGTCAGCCCGCTCTTCTCTATCGCCTTTGCTGTTACCGGTCCGATGGCCGCGATGGTGACATCTTTTAGGAAATCGACCGCTTCGCCTCCCATGATTTCAACAAAGTTGGAGAACGTGGCTGCACTCGTAAAAGTAGCAACTGATATTCGCCCCGACTTCAAAAAGCGATAAAGACGTTTTCCATGCTTTTCCGGTTTTATCGTGCGGTAAGCCACGGGACAATCAATCTCTCCACCGAGTTCCCTGACCCGGTTCGGAAATATCTCACGTGCCATTTCGGCGCGCGGAAGAAGGATCCTCAAGCTCTCAAGGTTGGAAGTCTTGTATCTCGTATCCTGCACTGAGTTCCTCGCCTCTTTGATGAATGCTTCGATCAATCCCTCGGCATTGAATTCATCAGGCACAAGATCGACCCTGAGGGCGGACTTTCTGATCGCTGCTGCGGTCTTGTCGCCGATGGCGCATATCTTCATGCCTTTCAGGTCCCTGATATCTTTATCCCTGTCGATAATCCGGCGCATGAAATAACCGAACCCGTTTGCGCTCGTGAAGATGATCCAGTGGTAGGTTTCGATCCTGTCGATCGCCTCGTCGAGCGCGGCGTAATCTTCCGCCGCAACGGTCTTGATGGTCGGGAACTCGAAGACCTCAGCGCCGAGGTCTTCCAGCGGCTCATAGTCTGGTGTATACTCGCGGGTGATAAGCATGCGGTGGCCGAATAGCGGCTTCTTCTCATACCACTTCAGCGTTTCCCTGAGGGTTACAACGTTGCCGACAATCATTACGGCGGGAGGCTTTATTCCCTCGGCTGCGGCCTTGTCGGCGATAGCATCCAACGTGCTTACGACAGTCTTCTGGTCCGGCCTGGTGCCCCAGCGTACAATCGCCACCGGCGTATCCGAGGGCTTGCCGTGTTCCAGCAGTTTGGAGGTGATCCGTTGCAGGTTCTTCACACCCATGAGGAAGACGAGAGTGTCGAAACTCTTTGAAAGATAGGGCCAGTCGAGAGAGCTTTCACCCTTGTCGGCATCCTCATTGCCTGTGATTACTGCGAAGGAAGAAGAATACTTTCTGTGTGTGAGCGGTATGCCAGCGTATGCAGGCGCGGCAATGGAGGAACTCACCCCTGGTATCAACTCGTACTCGATACCTTCATGGACAAGTGCTTCGGCTTCTTCACCGCCACGTCCGAAGACGAAGGGGTCTCCGCCCTTCAGCCTGCATACGAGCTTGCCTTCCTTAGCCTTGTCGATCAGCGCCTGATTTATCTCATCCTGGGTCATCGCATGGTGACCGCCCCGCTTGCCTGCATAGATGAATTCGGCGTCATGGTCGATGTAGTTAAGGATTTGAGCATTCAAGTGAAAATCGTACACAACTACTTCAGCTTTTTTCAGGCACCTAAGCCCTTTTAGAGTGAACAAGCCGATGTCGCCCGGACCCGCTCCGATTAAGTAGACTTTACCTTTCTTTATTTCTTGCATTTAGCTGGCTATATCTCCGTTTATTTTTGGTGCGCCATTACCATAGTCCTTGGCATAGACTTCGTCGAGTATCTTCTTCGCCCCGCGTGAAAGCAGTCTTTCGGCCAAGGCAAGGCCTAGGGCTTCAGCGTCGGATGGCGCTCCCTCTATTTTTTCCTTTATGATGATATCTCCCGCTACGCTTCCCACCAGACCTTCCATCACAAGAATCTTATCTTCGAGTCTTGCATATGCGGCGATAGGGACCTGGCAGCCGCCTTCGAGTTTCTTAAGAAAAGCCCTCTCGGCGCGCACGCATGTAGACGTTTCAGGATCGTTAAGCGGTGCTATGAGATCATTGATGTTGCCGTCGGTCCTGCATTCGATGCCTATGGCTCCCTGTCCGATTGCGGGCAGGCTTGTTTCAGTAGAGAGTATCTCGGTAATTCTTTCAGACCATCCAAGCCTCTTGACGCCCGCTGCGGCAAGGATGATCGCGTCGAACTGTCCATCGTCGAGCTTCCTGATGCGGGTATCGAGATTGCCGCGCAGTTGCTCTATCTTCAGGTCGGGCCTGATGTGAAGGAGCTGACATGAACGCCTGAGGCTGCTGGTGCCGATGACAGCGCCTTGCTTTGAATTATTGAAACTGATGGGCGCATCACGATGCGCCCCTACAGTGGCATCAGCTGCGCGTGACGCCGCCTCGCCCCTGCCGGTTATGAAGGCGTCACGGGGATCTTCGCGCTTGCAGATGACTGCAAGGTGCAGGCCTTCCGGAAATTCTGTGGGAACATCCTTCATGCTGTGTACAGCGATGTCGGCCTCGCCTCTGAGCATCGCTTCTTCTATCTCTTTGACAAAGAGTCCTTTACCTCCGACCTTGGCGAGCGGCACATCGAGTATCTTGTCGCCGGTCGTCTTGATCTTATTGAGCTCCACCTTGATGCCAGGGTATAGGCGCTCCAGTTCGGACTTTACCCACTCGGCCTGCCATAGCGCAAGTTTGCTTGCCCTAGTACCGATAATTATTTTCCTATTCTTCATTTTCACCGTCTATCCCGTATAGTTTTTTTATAATAATCGTTATCATCTCTCGGTCTTCTACGCTCTCCCTTAGAGCAACGGTAGGATTATGCATCAGCTTGTTTGTTAATGAATTGGCTAGGTTTTCGACTGCTTCCATCTTGTCCTTGTCGAGATCGGGGAACCTATTCCGGAATCTCTCGATCTCCTCCCGCTTGATGTCATCGGCCTTTTGCCTGAGAGCGACAATGACCGGGACAGAATCGAGCGTGGCCGCCCAGTGGGTGAATTTCTCGACTTCCTCGTTGATGATAGTTTCAGCCTTCGTGGCTTCCTTCTTCCGCTCCAGAATGTTAGTTTCGATCACTTCCTGCAGGTCGTCGACATTATAGAGGTAGACGTTGTCGATCTTATTGATCTCGGGATCGATATTCCTGGGGACCGATATGTCGATAAGAAAAACGGGCCTGTGCTTTCTTTCCTTCATCACCTTCTGCATCTGATCCCTGAAAAGGATGAAGGAAGGAGCCCCGGTGGAGCAGATGAGGATATCAGTGTTGACCAGCTCATGGACAAAATCCTCGAAGCGCACAGCACAGCCGCAAAAATCCTGCGCCAGTTCGCAAGCGCGGTCATATGTCCGGTTGGCGACCTTTACGTCGGTGACGCCATTATTTATGAGGTGCCTCGCTGCAAGTTCAGCCATTTCACCTGCGCCCAGGAGCATGAATGATTTGCCGGCGAGTTCAGTGAAAATCTTCTTAGCGAGTTCCACTGCAGCAAAGCTTATAGATACGGCATTTTCGGCGATCCTGGTTTCTGTCCTCACCCTTTTTGCGGTCGAGATTGCCTTTTTCATGAGCCGATTCAGTATGACCCCAGTCGTCTTTTTAGAGAGGGCGAATTCGAACGCATCCTTTAGCTGACCGAGAATCTGGGGCTCTCCGATGATCATGGAATCGAGGCTGGATGCCACCCTGAAGACATGTCGTGTTGCATCCTCAGTCTGATAGACATAAAGGGTCTTCTCGAACTCAGGCCTGACGATATCGTGAAAGGCGGAGATGAAGTCCTTAACTGCGTCAGCCGCTGTCGTGACGTCGCTTACAGATGCATATATCTCCACCCTATTACAGGTCGAAAGCAGGGCGGCCTCTTTCACTCCCTTGAGTTGCCTGATGGCGAGCAATCCTTCTTCGAGCTTGGGACCGTTAAATGCGAGTCTCTCCCTGATTTCGACGGATGCAGTTTTGTGATTGAGTCCTATAACGAGGATGTTCATTGGAACGTATGTACGCTCTTCAAAAGAAAATTGACACCGAAAAAGGTGAACAATACCACGATAAACCCTATAACCGACAGCATCGCGGCCCTCTTTTTTCTCCATCCGGACGTAAGTCTGAGGTGTAGCACTACTGCATAGATGAACCAGGTGATGAGAGACCAGACTTCCTTGGGGTCCCAGTTCCAGAAGCGTCCCCATGCGCTTTCGGCCCAGAGTGATCCGGTGATGATTGCCATGGTCAGGAATGGGAATCCTATATTTATCAGTTTATGGTTGATTTCGTCCAGCATCTGCAGGCTGGGCAGCCTCTGAAAGAGTCCGTGCAGGTGTTTTGATTTAAGGTAATGTTCCTGCAGCAGGTACATCGTGCCTACGCCGAAGGCCACCGCAAAGGCCGCATTGGAGACAAAGGCGAAAATAGTATGTATCCACAGCCAGTGGCTTCTGAGAGCCGGAGTGAGGGGCGTCATTGCCCGAGGAAGGAACGCCGCAGTTATCATCAAAAGAAGGACAATGGGGAGAATAAATGAGCCCATAATGCCAATCTTATACCTGAATTCGAGGAAGAAGAAAATAAGGACCACGCACCATGCAAAGAATGAGGCCGCCTCGTGCATGCTCGTTACAGGTAGGTGGCCGCCTGCGATATACCTGTATATTATGGCAGCAGTATGGAGTGCAAACCCGGCAGCGGAAAAGGCGATCATCAGTTTCGATGATTCTTTTCCTCCCCTGAACAGGTCTATGACGCTTATGATGGCTGCGATGAAATAGCCGGTTAGCGCCAGCTCGAAGAGTATCGTACCCATCAGAAACAGCCGAGTTCGCAGCTCTTGATCTTGATCTTCAGCCCATTCGCTGTCGAGCCCACATCCCCGTATGGCACATTGAGGTCCTCCGCGATCTTCCGCGCCAGTGTGCAGGAAATCTTCCCGTCAACGGACCGTTCCTTGAGAAGGCGCTCTATCTCTTTATTTTTCTCGATTGTTTCCATGAGAGTTATTATACCCTGTACGGCCCGGTCATCAAAGACATACGGGTAATCATTCAGCGTAAACCATTTCGCCGTGCTGCTCATAGCGGTTCGGGCTATGGGGGATACCGTCTCCGGCGCGATGAAGATATCGGCCTGCCGCACAAGCGCTTCCGCGGAAATCTTGGTGTTCTCTCTCGACTCCCCAAATATAAATATTACAATATCAGGCTTTACAAACTCAATTGCGCTATTGCCTTCTATCACTATGCCATCGAGGTCAACGAGCTTGGAAAGGGCTAGTGAGAGCGGTTCTTCAAGTCCCTCTGGCGGCGACTTGACCCAGAGAACTTTTTTGGCTCCAGCTGCGGACAGGCGCGCCGTATCTTTGTCTTCCTGTTTGATAATGGCTTCGTCCTCGATAAGGGAAGCATAAAGCTCTGTTTTTGTGTATTTGACTGCGCCAAGGCAAGGCTTTATCCCGAAAGGATAGGCGGGATGCTGCGACAAGTGCCTGATAATCGCGGCCGCGAGGGATGTTTTGCCAACAGCGCTGTGTGCGCCTCCGATGCCTATGATGAAAGGTTTATGCATTTTTTGGAATTTGAAAGTAATGTGGCATGGATGGGACTGTTTTTCAGGCCTATGACATGAGTCCACACGGTTGCGTGAGCAACAGGGCAATCAAACCACTGCACGAAAATTTGATTTCGATATCATAGATGCAACTGGCTCACATGGACTAATTCATCGGGTTGAAAAACAGTCCCGTCTTTACCGTATCTTACGACGCGGATTCCGGCTGCTTCACTTCTTCCTTGTGTCCGCAAGTCTTTTCTAAGCAGACATGAAAGACCTCTCCCGCCTTGTTCCTTTTCTCGGCCATAAAAGGGGCTTTGCATTTAGGGCACTCTACGGGCACCGGCTTGTACCACAAGGCAAATGTGCAGTTCGGATAGTTGCCGCAGCTCCAGAAGGGTTTGCCGCGCTTCGATTTTCTCTCTACTATGTCTCCTCCGTCCACTGGGCATTTGACTCCGGTCGAGAGTGGTTTGGTGGTCTTGCATTCGGGATACTTGGAGCATGCAATGAATTTGCCGAATCGTCCGGTCTTCATTACCATAGGTGATCCGCACTTTTCGCAGTTCTCGCCGGTTAGGGACTCCTCCGCGGTTTGCGGCTTCTGGTCCCCGCTCAGCGGTCTGGTATTCTTGCATTGAGGATAGCCGGAACACGCGAGGAACCTTCCGTGCCTGCCCCACTTTATTATCATCGGGGACCCGCACTTTTCACAGACGATATCGGTCGGGATATCTTCGGGCTTGACCCTCTCCTTGTCCTTTGCTGCCGCTTTTAGATCGAGATCGAAGGGGATGTAGAAGTCCTTGACGACGCTGACCCAGTTCAATTTAGCCTGCTCGATATCGTCGAGTTCACTCTCCATCGTCGCTGTAAAATTGTAATCGATTAGCTCAGGGAACTTGTCTACTAGCAGATCGTTGACCACGACGCCGAGTTCGGTGGGCGAAAACCTGTTTTCAATCTTCTGAGCGTATTTCCTGTCTTGGATCGTCGAAAGGATCGAGGCGTAAGTGCTCGGCCTGCCGATCCCCTTGTCTTCAAGCGCCTTTACGAGTGTAGCCTCGGTGTAGCGCGGGGGAGGCTGCGTGAAGTGCTGGACAGGTTTGATTTCCTTCTGTTCGAGTGGATCATTTTCGGAAAGGGCAGGGAGCAATCCGCCTTCTTCATCCTCTATGTCGTCCTTGCTCTCGGTGTACAGTGCCATAAATCCCTGGAATTTGATGACCATCCCGGAGGCCCTGAACTCTGTGCCCTGCATCTCTGCGCCATTGTTTCTCAGTCCGATGACGAAGGTTGTCTGCTCAAGCTGCGCAGGGCTCATCTGGCTGGCGATGAAACGGTTCCAGATAAGTTTGTAAAGGTTATACTGGTCTCTGCCAAGGAACGGCTTCACTTGATCGGGTGTTTTTTCCTCATAGGTAGGCCTTACCGCCTCGTGCGCTTCCTGTGCCGATTGCTTGCTCTTGTAAGTAGGTGGTTTCTCAGGCACATAGTCCTTGCCGAATTTTCTGTCGATGAAATCTCTGGCCCACTGCTGCGCTTCGGGAGCGGTCCTGAACGAATCGGTCCTCATATAAGTTATGAGACCTACGGAACCTTCCGGTCCCAGTTCCACCCCTTCATAAAGCTGCTGGGCTATCATCATCGTCTTCTTTGCAGGGAAGCGCAACCTCCGGGCCGCTTCCTGCTGGAGTGTGCTGGTAATAAAGGGCGCAGCCGGAGTCCTTTTCTTGAGCCGCTTGTCAATCTTCGCCAGGAAGCATTCCTTGCCTGTGATATTATCGACGACCTGGCGGGCTTTTTCTTCATTGCCGATGAGGAAACGCTTGTCTTCAGGGGCATCGCGGTCAACAATTAGAGAATTATTGTATTTGAAGAGCCTGGCGGGAAAGGGCGACTCGGTATTCTTGGACGACTGAAGAATAGCTTCGATGGTCCAGTATTCTTCTTTATTGAAGGCCTCGATCTCGCGCTCCCTGTCGACGACCAGCCGCACGGCAACGGATTGAACTCTGCCTGCGCTCAATCCCCTGCGCACCTTCCTCCACAGAAATGGGCTCAGGTTATATCCGACGAGGCGGTCGAGTATCCTCCGCGCCTGCTGTGCATCTACTTTGTCAGTATCGATTGACCCCGGGTTGTTTATCGCTTCCTTAACCGACTTGGTGGTGATCTCGTGAAAAGCGACCCTGAAAATCTTGTCGGGATGCTTGGGGTCCTTGACCTCTTCGGCGATATGATAGGCGATAGCCTCTCCTTCGCGGTCAGGATCTGTCGCGATGTAGATCCTTTCGGCCTTCTTCGCCTCCTTTTTCAGTTCCTTTACGATTTTTTCCTTGCCTGGGATTATTATATAAGTCGGCGCAAAGTCCTTATTGACATTGACCCCGAGTTCCTTCGCAGGCAGGTCCTTAACATGGCCTACCGAGGCCTTTACGTCAAAATCGCTTCCGAGTATTTTATTTATCGTCTTCGCCTTTGCAGGCGATTCGACTATGACCAGGGATTTCAAAAATCTTCCTCCTAATTCAGGGTGAACACGGCTAATTCCAGATGATCTGGCGCCCTCTGCCGAAGATAAAGGCATAGACGTCCTCGACTTCGAGGTCAGAATCCCTCATGAGTATATATGCGAGTAGCGCCTTTATCGTATCGAGTTCAGCTTCGTCTATATGTTTTGACAGCTCCAATGCCTGGAGTTCCTCTTTAACGGTTATGAAATCGATGTCGACGACATTGATCTTCTTCAATGCATCATCGGCATCGTACCCCTTCTCTATAATTTCTTTTGCAAGGACCCTCAGCAGGTCCATCAATCTTCTTGCCATTCCCCTCCTACAGCAAGTTCCGAGCCTTGAACGTTTATGTTATTACATCATTGCGAAAGCAAATTAGTTGCCGCGTTTCAGCGCCATTTTCCGTTCCTGAGATCAGCAGGACTGATTTACAGAAAGTGCCTGCGATGTCGATTTTGATCCAGGGGTTATCGTGTCTATATTACGAAAAATCTCTTGCTTCTGTTCTGATTCACAACACCCGTAAGCTCGAGGCCGAGCAAAATCCCCGATAATTTCTGAGCGGTTATTCCAGTTTCCTGGAAACAATATCAATGTCGCAGCGGTCCCTGCCCAGAACATTACATATTGCCTTTTCTTCGTTATTTATTTCAAGTCCGCCCAGATTGGTAACAATTCCAGTGACGCCGCGACACCTCAGATTTCCGGACGACCTGAGCAGTCCTTTCAGAAGCGGCGTTAGTTCTTCGAGGATATCATGGACTTCTGGACCAGTTTTGCGCCCCTCTCGATGAAGCTGGTGGTGTCCACCTCATTCATGGTCGCAATGCTTCCGGGAAAGCGAAGACTTCCTTGCCCTGTTCGAAGGCATAGTATGGCATGATAAGTGATCAGCTTCCCGCGGCAGCCTCTACTATCAATATGCCGACAGGTCTAAGGGGGGAATGTCAATGTCCCCTCAGCATGCTCCTAACTTTTAACCTTAGTGCATTTAGCTTGATGAATCCTTCGGCGTCTTTCTGGTTGTATATCTTTTCAGATTCGAATGTAGCCAGCTCCGGATGATAGAGCGACTTCGGAGATTTCCTTCCGACGACGAGGCAATTACCTTTATAGAGCTTGAGTTTTACGGTTCCTGCAACATCCTTCTGTATCATGTCTACAGTGTTCTGAAGAATTTCTCTTTCGGGAGCGAACCAGAAGCCGTAATAGACAAGTTCCGCGAATTTCGGTATGAGCGAGTCTCTGAGGTGCAGGACTTCCCTGTCTAGGGTGAGAGACTCGACGGCCCTGTGCGCGACATGCAGAACAGTGCCGGCCGGGGTTTCGTAGACGCCCCTCGATTTCATTCCAACAAAGCGGTTTTCGACGAGGTCGACCCTTCCGATGCCGTTTGATCCTGCAATCTGATTAAGCCGGTGGAAAAACTTGAACGGAGATAGCGCTTTGCCGTTCAGCCTAACCGGGTTTCCGCCTTCGTATTGGATCTCAATATAAGTCGGTTTGTCGGGTGCCTTCTCGGGTGGGACCATCAGGGTGTACATGTCTTTTGGCGGCTCGGCCCACGGATCTTCGAGAATGCCGCCCTCGTAGCTGATGTGAAGGATGTTGCGGTCGGTGCTGTATGGTTTTTTCTTTGTCGCCTCCACTGGGATGCCATGTTTCTTCGCATAATCGATGAGGGATTGGCGGGAATCGAAAGACCATTCTCGCCAAGGGCTGATGACTTGTATGTCCGGCTTAAGCGCATAATATGTCAGTTCGAAGCGCACCTGGTCATTTCCCTTGCCTGTCGCGCCGTGGGCCACCGCATCGGCGTTCTCCTTGATCGCTATCTCAATCTGTTTCTTAGCGATCAGCGGTCTTGCTATCGAAGTTCCGAGCAGATATACTCCCTCATAGATTGCATTAGCCCTGAGCATCGGAAATATATAATCCCTGACAAACTCTTCCCTCGCATCCACGACATAGGCCCTCGAAGCGCCCGTTTGCAATGCCTTCTTCTTTACGGCCTGCAGGTCTTCTCCCTGGCCGAGGTCGGCGCAGAAGGCTATCACCTCTGCATTATACGTCTCCTTCAGCCACTTGATCGCTACGGATGTATCGAGACCTCCCGAATAGGCAAGAACGATTTTATTTGTCATTAAAACCTCCAAAAATATTTATCGAGACTTCCACCGGACGTCTCTGCTCTTTAACTCGCTTCGTATGTTTTAGCATAAAATGGATTTCATTGTGAAGTGCCGATAAATAACAATGTCATTATGCATAAAAATAGGGGCCAACATCTTTGGTCCAATTGCCGTTGCCGGTAGGCTTTATGTTTAGACAGGAGTTTAAGAGATAACCTTTAATAATACTTGTAGATTCACTAATGGCAGGGGTTTAACGTGACAATGGGCGTAAGACCCCACCGGCGTCTATAAAGACGCCGAAGGCCGATAGGACTTCGGCTTGGGTCTTCGTTGGTATCTCAAGGCGGCGCTCAGCCTTTCTTCCACCTT